>ENA-OPVV01001883-OPVV01001883.1-human-gut-metagenome-genome-assembly--contig:-NODE-1883-length-14029-cov-3.697724_pt1 | contig 14029 bp, 14 predicted proteins | sample MGYA00241500_ERZ501992 | MGnify/ENA primary metagenome ERZ501992 (study PRJEB25962, sample SAMEA2043052) | human gut metagenome | biome: human gut; feature: human-associated habitat; material: faeces...
TAGTCTATTTTCCCCTTTATTTACTTACCTTTTTTAAAACTGTCCGTCACTCAGACTATAGTAAATGGGTCATCTAGAGTTCCACTTCCTGACAAAGTAGTATCAGATTTCAAAAAGACAACTGGGCGGGGAGCGTTATGACTACGATAGGCAAAAGCGCTGTTCACAGCCGCGTACGAACTAGCCACATCACCGTTCCAAACTGTATAAGAATTTCCACCAGACTCGCGAGAATAAGCATTTATTGTCCAGTAATATAATGAACTCGCCACTCCTTTATCTAACAAATAATTACTATTACATTCATCATTAGTACCGTTATATGAAGTTGTTACTGATGTACATAATGGATTGGTGCTTGCTCTTAATATATCTGATACGTTGGCAAGTCCAACATTCCCTGTCCATTGGTACATCTTCTCTCCTGCTATATTCTTTTCTATACTATCTGCTTCGGCTCCACTTTGATCTAATATTTCTACTGCCCCTATATTAAATGAATGACTTGTCATTTGTTCTTTTGCGGTTGCATTTATATTATTTACATAATAATCATCATTTAAATATATTTTTATACTTGAATCTTCGGTTACTGTTCCACTTTGTGATCCGCTTGGTGAAGAAAATGTTCCGCTTACTGCTGCATATACTCCACAACCAGATATACTAGTACAATAAGTAGAAGATGCTGTTCGATTTTTATTATCGAAAGGACGGTTTGCTAAAACATCATTTCTTATTATTTTATATGTTCCATCTGTTTCTTTGGCTATGATTCTCCATGTTTCTCCATTGAATGTTATGTAGTTATCTGGATTACTTCCTCTATAAATATATCTTCCACTTTCATATTCATCTTCGTATAAGCCGTCTCCACTATCTACTAGTTCTACTTTTTGTCCGCCTATTATTCCAGATGGAGCTGGTGGTACGTATCCTTCTGGGGCTTGACTATAATCTAAGGTTACTTCTAAATCCGCTGTTAAATCAGATGGTTGCTCTGTTACATCATTATATTTTACTGTTACTGTAAGTGTTGCCGTTTGTTCTGCTTCTAATAATGTTCCTTCTTCTATTCCTGTCACTTCAAATCCTATGGCTGGATTTGTACTTTCTGGAACAGTTATTTTATCTAACTTTGCATCGATATCTCCTTCATTTGATACCGTTACATCATACTGCATTGTATCGCCTGGACTTGTTAGTGTTGTTCTAAATGTTGCCGTTGTATCAGTATGTGTTGGTTCTGATGCGTTTGTTGGTGTTCCGTTTACTACTTTACTTTGGATATCTGTTATTTTTACACTCCAATTACTTGTTATATTACTTGTTCCACTTATTTTTAATTGACTTTGAAAAGCCGCATATCCTACTCCCATTATGACTAATATCATACATAGTCCTGCTATTATATAATTCCTTTGCGTTCTATTTAATCTTCTTTTCATTTTTACCATTCTCCTTACCACTATTATGAATAATAAAAAATAAATTATTCATAATATATAACAGACAATAACACTATCTGTTACATTATTATCCTATAATTCAATATTAGCATTCAAATGAATGCCTGTCAATGAATTCAAATAAATTCTTGATAAAATTTTATCAGGGGTGCCAAGAAAATGTATTTAAAGAAACTTAAGGATTTGCGCATAGATAACGACTTATATCAAAAGGAAATTGCCAATATACTAAAAATAACCAGACAACAATATGGCTTATACGAAAGCGACAAAAGAGATATACTTATTGATTTATTAATAAAACTAGCTGATTTTTATCATGTTAGTACTGATTACATTTTAGGTAGAACAAACAAAAAAGAGTTAGACAAAGAAACTGTCTAGCTCTTAATTTTATTATCTCTTCTTTTTTCCATAATCTTATAGAAAATAAATAGAACGATTGCTAAAACGAGAACACCAATACCACTATATAAAATTGGCTCTGCAAGTGCATCTGTTAAAGATGAAGCAAACATTGATAAATCTGTTGTTCCCATCATATCAATAACCATTCCAGGCATAACAAATGATATTCCTATCGTCACAAGGCCAGCAATCAATAATGCTACACCTAAATTCGCACACCATTCAAATTCTTTTCTCTTAAGAACAATTACTATCACACCACTTATAACTAAGCTCGCACATAAAAGTATTTTTGTATTATCACTAAAAATTGTTTGGATTCTTTCTATATTAGAACCATAACTACTTCCAAGTAAATCCTCAGAAGTTGGAATAACTTCGATAACATCTGGAAGTTGTTTTTCCACCTCTCTTAAAAATTTTTCTTTTTGACCTTCATCAATTGATAGATCGTTTTCTTCTAAAACTTCATCTAAATTATCACTTATTAAATTATAAGCTTCTTCTTCAGATAATACTTTTGTATCTTTACCATTAACCATATAATCGGTCAAATTTCCAACTGCTTCACCAATAATCTCTTTAGTTAAATTAGAATCAATAATCTGATCAACTACTTCTTCCGACACTGAAAATTGTGAAGCTAAAGAATACATTTCATCAATAACTTGCGTAACTCCACTAGCACCTTCTGTACTACCACTATTTCTAATTTTCTTAACTTCTGTTAATATATCTGTATCCTGCATTTTATCCACAATATTATCTTTAGTCGCAAAAGCACTTATACTAAAAACACATATAGTGGCAACCACCAAAACACCAAAAACTAAAGTAAATAAACCTGCTACAAAACTTTTAAGAAAATGCATACAATCACCCTCTAAACAAATTATAACATACCTATAATTTTATTCCAAATTAATTAGTCATTTTCATAAATGTTTGCTTGTATAACGAATAGTTATATTATATAATGTATACAGGGAATACATTAACTGTTGAGTACTTGCCAACTTCTTACAGGAAGGAGGCTTGATATTTATGAGAAAAAAAGATTTATTAATCTCATTTCTTATATTAATTATCATTTTATTAATAGTCTCTTTAATGATTCTATGTATAAAAAAATAGTACTCAATCTAACTAAAGATTAAGTACTTCAACCAATTATTGGGCAAGTACTCAACGAAGAAGAGTTAAGTATTTCCCTTTTTTATTTTATGAGATTTCTCTCATCTATATACATAATAACATAAAATTAACTTTTTTTCAAGGATTACACAACTACAACACTTTATTAATCTTAAAATATCTATATCTTATTATAAATATAAGTAGTTATGTTATAATACTTATGGTGATTTAAATGAAAGAAGTTGTTATTATTGGTGGTGGGGCCTCTGGTTTAACAGCCGCTATTACAGCCGCTAGAAATGGCAAAGATGTAACTATTATTGAAAAAAATAATAAATGTGGTAAAAAGATTTTAATTACGGGTAATGGAAGATGTAATTTTTGGAATACTGATAAAGATTTATCTCATTTTCACTCATCTAATTCAAATTTATTAAAAGAATTTATTACTGATGAAAGAAAGAATAGTATTTTAAAGTTTTTTGATTCTTTAGGTTTAGCTTATAAAACAAAAAACGGATATTACTATCCATTTTCTAATCAAGCTTTTACTATTGAAAACGCCTTACTTTCAGAATGCAAAAAATTAAATGTCAAAATTATAAACGATATTACTGTGGAAAAAATAATAAAAAAAGATTGCTTTATTATTAACCCAGACAAAGAAAACATCAAAGCTAAAAACATAATTATTGCCACCGGTTCTAAAGCTGCCCCTAAAACAGGCTCAGATGGATTAGGCTATGAAATATCTAAATCATTAGGTCATAATATCATAACTCCCTTGCCATCTTTAGTTCAATTAAAAGCTGATGAACCATATTTCAAAAACTGGAGTGGCATCAGAACTGATGTCAAAGTTAATTTACTAATTGATCATAAATATATCAAAAATGAAACTGGAGAAATCCAGCTAACTAACTATGGTCTCAGTGGTATATGTATATTTAATTTAAGTGGTAAAGCCGCCAAAGCTTTAAACCAAAATAAAAATGTTATTATCAGTATCAACTTTATTCCTTTCGCAAGTAATCCCAAAACATTTTTACAAACCTTAAACAAAAATTCTTATCATAAAACCATCAGCGAATTACTTGAAGGTATCCTGCACTACAAACTTGTAGACATTATTCTTAAAAAAACTCATTTAAAAAGAGATTTACTTTTAACTACCTTAACTGATAATGAATTAAATAATCTAATTAAAACATTAACTGATTTTCAAATCGAAATTTTAGATACCCACACTTTAGATCACGCCCAAGTATGCTCAGGAGGTATTCCTTTAACCGAAATAAATAGTAAAACATTAGAATCATTAAAAGTTAAAAATTTATATTTTACTGGTGAAATTATCGATATTGATGGTGATTGTGGTGGATACAACTTAGGCTGGGCTTGGATAAGTGGTATTATAGCTGGAAAGAATGTGAAATAATGCTTAGAATAAGACAAATAAAATTACCGATTAATCATAATGAAAATGATTTGAAAATTAAAATAGCTAAAAAATTAAAAATAAAAGAAAATGATATTTTAAACTTTAAACTTAATAAACAATCTATCGATGCCAGACACAAAGATAACTTAATGTATGTGTATGAAATAGATGCTGATATAAAAAATGAAAAACAAATATTAAAACACCATTTAAAAGATGTTACTGAAACACCAGATGAAACATACAAACTACCTAAACCAGGTAATAAAACCTTAAACCATCAAATTATTATCGTTGGTAGTGGTCCAGCTGGACTATTTGCCGGATATATGTTAGCTAAAGCTGGATATAAACCAATAATTATCGAACGTGGTGAAGACATTGATCATCGTGTTAAAACTGTAGAAAATTTTTGGAAAACCGGAAAACTAAATTTAAATTCTAATGTTCAGTTTGGAGCAGGCGGAGCCGGAACATTTTCCGATGGTAAACTAAATACAACCGTTAAAGATAAATTTAACCGTAGCAAAGAAGTTCTAAGAATCTTTGTTAAACATGGCGCCCCTAAAGATATTTTATACTTAAACAAACCACATATCGGAACTAATTTATTAAGAGATGTTGTAAAAAATATGATAGATGAAATAATAAACATGGGGGGTCAAATAAAATACAATACTTGTCTAACCAATATTATAACTAAGGAAAATAAACTAACCCACATCGAAATTAATCATCAAGAAATAATCCCTTGTGAACATCTAATTTTAGCTTTAGGCCATAGTAGCCGTGACACCTTTGAAATGCTATTAAAACAAGGTCTAAATATCGTGCCAAAACCATTTGCCGTTGGTGTTCGTATCCAGCACCCACAATTTTTAATTAACTATTCACAGTATGGTACCAATCACTTAAATCTACCACCCGCATCATACAAACTAACATACCAAACATCCAAAAAAAGAGGTGTTTATTCATTTTGTATGTGCCCAGGTGGTTATGTCGTAAATGCTTCATCTGAAGAAAACATGTTAACAGTAAATGGCATGAGTAATCATAATCGTGATAGTGAAAATGCTAACAGTGCCATTATCGTCACAGTATCGCCAGAAGACTATGGACAAAATCCATTAGATGGTATTGAATTCCAAAGAAAATTAGAAAAGAAAGCTTACGAAATAGGTAATGGAAATATTCCCGTCCAATTATTTAAAGACTTTGTTCAAAATAAGCCGGGTGAAAAATTTAATTCCATAAACCCAATTTTCAAAGGAAATTACACCTTAACTAATTTAAGAGACATTTTTCCACCATATATTTCAGAAGCCTTAATCGAAGGTATTCAAAATTTTGGTACTAAAATAAAAGGCTTTGACTGTGATGACGCAATCCTCGCAGCCCCAGAAGCTCGAACTTCCTCACCAATTAAAATACTAAGAGATGAAAATTTTACCTCAAACATTCAAGGAATATATCCATGTGGTGAAGGCGCTGGATATGCCGGTGGTATTACGACATCAGCCATCGATGGTATTAAAGTTGCTGAAAGCATTATCAAAAATTATAAGCCACTATAAAAACTTCGTTTATATTTTCAAAACGAAGTTTTATTATTCTTCTTTCTCATCTTCTTTTAAATCATCCTCACCGATTGTACTAACATACTCACCATTTAAAACTCTATCATAAAACAAGATTTTTCTCTTAAATATATTAGTCACATTTACTAAGTAAAATATTCCCAGTAATAAAACATATATTGCCCCAATTACAAATACTAGTACATTAGGTATACTAAAGTGTTTAATCACAAAAATAAACAACAATCCTAAACCAAACGGTATAACTACATAATACAAAAATATTAAAACTAATCTTAAAAATAATCTCAATAATCTTTTATTAGGAAACACTAAACGCATATTTAAAAACTTACTTCCTAAAGTTTGACCATTAAATATAAAAGGAATAATCACATAATATATAATTAGTGAAATAATCACTATATGATTCACATTAATTAAAAAGCTTAAAACACCCGTAAAAATCAACCATAGAAAAGCATCTAACCCAAATCTAGTTATTCTTCTAAGACCACTAACTTTTTTACCTTCTTCAAAAGACTTAGAATCTATATTATCTCTCGATGGTAAAAACTTCATAAATATTCCCATAACTAAATAACCAATAATACCACCCAAAGTATTAATCATTAAGTCATCGACATCAAATAGTCGGTATGGATGGGGATATATAAAATATAGACCAGTTAATTGGGTTATCTCCAAAAACAAACTAAACATAAAACTGAATATTACCGTCTTCTTTAAATCATTCTTAAAATAATATCTTAAATACATTCCAAACGGCATAAACATTAAAATATTAAATAAAACCGTATAAACACTAGAATTTAGGAAAAACATCCCAATATTTTTTATCTCCACGCTCTCTTTTATAATATCCATAATAAAAGCAAACGGTATTAATTGACTAACTGGACCATTCATATCAATACTATCTCTTTCTGGAAGAGGAAAAATAGCTAAAAAATATACAGAAATCATATAAAGAATAAATGAATAAATAATCAAAACTCTTAATTTATTAATTGAACCATATTTATGATATTGCCATAATATAAAAGGAATAGTAAATAAAAAGGCTAAAAAAGGAAATGTTAAAAAGGCTATCTTAATTGCTTCTAAATAACTCATTTTCTACCTCTAACCCATTTAATAAAAGCAATAGCTGCAAAAAATAAAAATAAAATAACAAAAGCTAAAAGAACCCATAAAATATCTTCGAACATACCCCTCACCTCTAATTCAATTATAAACTAAGCTATATCATTATACCATCTTTTACGCTTACATATCATTACAATTTTGTCACATTGTTGCTCATATATAAAATTCATGTTATACTTAAAAAGCGAGGTGTACGTATGCAAGATTTAATAATTGAAATTATGAATAATTTTGGCTATATTGGTGTCTTTCTTTTAATTACTATCGAAAATGTTTTTCCACCAATCCCATCTGAAGTAATCTTACTATTTGGTGGTTTCATGACCACTTATACTTCAATGAATGTAATTGGTGTTATCGTAGCTTCTACTTTAGGTTCTGTTCTAGGAGCTATAATATTATATTATATTGGTAAAATACTAAACAAAGAAAGACTAAAAAAAATCATCACCAGCAAGCCTGGTAAACTACTCAGATTAAAACCTGAAGACATCGACAAAGCTGATGAATGGTTTGATACCAAAGGAAATAAAACTGTATTTTTCTGTAGATTTATTCCTGTAATTAGAAGTCTTATCTCTATTCCAGCTGGAATGAGCGAAATGCCAATGAAAAAATTCTTAATCTATACCACATTAGGATCTTTAATTTGGAATGCCGCTTTAACAATTGCCGGTAGTATTGTCGGTGAAAACTGGACAAGTATTTTAGAAATTATGGATAATTATTCTCATATAATTGTTATTCTATTGGCCATTATCTTTGTCATAGCCATTATCATTTTCTATTCGAAGAGAAGAAAAAGTAATGCAAAATAAATATGGCAATCGCTTAAAAAAAGATAAATAATAGTGTAAAGAATTGTATAAGTCAAAGAAAATCAAAGAAAAACAATGTATAATTTATACTAGAGGTTGGTATAAATGGAAAAAACATTGTTTGAAGAATTTGAAGTATTAGAAGATCCAAGAGATATTAGAGGAAAGAAATATAAACTTATAGATATACTAATAATGACAATATATGGATTATTGTATGGATTAAAGGATTTTACTAATATAGCTGATTTTATGAAATTAAAAGAAGAATATTTTACGAAATTATTAGGATTAGAAAATGGAACGCCATCACATGATTGTTTATCAGATGTTTTTGCGAAAATAGATTCAAAAAAATTTATGGAAGTTTTCATAAATTGGACAAAAAGGATAATACAAAATAAAACAGGGAAAGTAATTAGTATAGATGGAAAAGCAGTAAAAAGTGCGACAGATAAAATAAACGGGGGTAATATACCATATATAGTATCTGCCTTTTTGGGTGAGATTGGATTATCGATAGGACAGGTAAAAGTAGATGATAAAACAAATGAAATAAAAGCAATACCAGAATTATTGGAATTAATAGATATAAAAGGAGCTACTATAACCATAGATGCGATAGGAACCCAAGAGGAAATAGCTAATATGGTAGTAAAAAAAGGTGGGCATTATGCACTAAAAGTAAAAGATAATCAAAAAGAATTAAAAAGAGATATAAAGAGATATTTTAATAAACATAATAATTTATATGGTAACAGTGAAATCAAATATAAAAAGACATTAGAAAAAGATCATGGACGAAGTGAGATACGAGAATACTTTTTAAGTTATGAAGTTAGTGAAATTAAAGATAAAGCAAAATGGAAAACAGTAAAAGCAATAGCTTATGTAAAAGTGAAAACAATGGAACAAGAAGAAGTTAGAGAAACAGAACATTATTATATAATTGATTATGAAATAGACATAAATAGATTAGAGTATGTCATAAGAGATCATTGGAATATCGAATGTGGATTACACTGGAAATTAGATGTAATATTAGATGAAGACCACTCAAGAAATAGAGTTAGGAACTCAATAAGTAATTTATCAATTATAAGAAAAATAGTATTTAATTTAGCTAGTTTAGACATGAGCTTTGGAAAAGTCCCACTACAAAGAAAATTAACAAGATATATGCTTGATGATAAAAATATAGAAAATTTGATTTTTAAAGTTATTCCAGCATTATAACTTGTCAAGCTTTTTATTAATATATTTTTAAGCGATTGCCATATCAGATTAGCTTTATTATATAAAATATGGTAAAATATATTTGTTAGAGGTGAGTTTACGTGGGACAAAATGAAATTACGAGAATATTTCTCATGATTATTACAACATTTTTATTCGTAGCTATTTTAATCCCATTTATTAAAAAAATAGCTATCCATGTCGGGGCTTTAGATATACCAAACAAGAGAAAGGTTCATAGTAAACCTATGCCGAGATTAGGTGGCCTTGCTATTTTCTTAGGTTTCCTATTTGGTTATATGTTATTTGGTGAACCAAGTAGTACGATGAATTCGATTTTAATTGGTAGTTTTATAATTGTCTTAACCGGGGCAATCGATGATATAAAACCATTAAAAGCATCAGTTAAATTTGCTGCTCAATTAATGGCTGCCATTGTTGTAACATGTTATGGAAAATTATTAATTCAAGATATAACTGCTTTTGGATTTTATTTAGATTTAGGTATTTTTGCCTACCCTATTACTATTTTCTTTATTCTAGGTTGTCTTAACTGTATCAATTTAATCGATGGTTTAGATGGCCTAGCTGCTGGTATTAGTTCAATCTATTTTGCTACTATTGGTATCATCGCAATCATTATGGGTAAAACTGGATTAGACTTTGTCCTAACCTTTATTATGTTAGGTTCAGTTTTAGGTTTTTTAGTTCATAACTTTTATCCAGCTAGTATATTTGCTGGGGATTCTGGTTCCCTATTCATGGGATTTATGATTGCCGTTATAGCATTATTAGGATTTAAGAGTGTTACCTTAACCTCATTAATCATTCCATTACTTATTTTAGCTATTCCAATACTAGATACTGTTTTTGCCATTATCAGAAGGCTATTAAAAGGTGAGAAAATTTCTAAACCGGATAAATCACACTTACACCATCAATTATTAAATAAAAATTTCTCACATCGTACAACTGTCTTAATTATATATGCTATTGATATTTTATTTGCTGCCGCTTCTATCATCTATGCTCTTCACGATCAGAAGCTTGGTTATATCATATACGCTATATTAACAATTATCGTTGTCATCTTTGTCTTAAAAACGGACATTATTGTCGACAAAGCAACCTTACACAAAAAACATCATAAAGAAAAATAATTATCGTTCGCATAATTATTTTTTTTACGCTCATAATATAAATGGTGATTTTATGGCAAAGGAAATGATGGAAATATTAGATGTAATTTTAAGGTGTTTAGTTTCTTTGGTTACTCTCTTCTTTGTTACTAAAATGATTGGGAAAAAACAAGTATCGCAATTTAGTTTATTCGACTACGTTATTGGCATTTCCATTGGAAACTTTGCCGCTGAAATGGCCATAAATTTAGATTCCGAATACTTACACGGAACTGTCGCGGTCATCGTTTTTGGCGTCGTTGCTTACTTCGTTTCAATCATTACTCTCAAAAATTTAAAAGCCCGAAAGTTTTTTATCGGCGACCCTACTATTATAATTGAAGATGGAAAAATCCTATACAAAAATTTAAAACGCGCCAAATTCGATGTCAACGATTTATTAGAAGAATGCCGTATTAATGGTTACTTTGATATATCTGAAATCGACTATGCCCTAATGGAAGCCAATGGTAAAATTAGTTTTTTACCTAAGACAGAATATCAACAACCTACTAATAAAGATATGAATATAAAAAAGGAAAAAGCCAGCTTGTGCGCTAATCTAATTATCGATGGACAAGTCATTCATGAATCTTTGAGAATCATGCATAAAGATGAAGATTGGCTTATGCATGAACTAAAAGTCAAAGGATACAAAATAGAAGATGTCATTTTAGCCACTTTAGATTTGTCAGAAAACTTCAAAGTTTACGGAAAAAACGTCAATTCGCAAAGTTATGATATTTTAAACTAGTAATATATTACTTAGGGTGCTATAATGATTTAGGTGATAAACATGAGACATTTTTGCGCATCGACATATGTCATTAACCCAGAAAATAAAAAAGTATTACTGGTAAAACATAAAGATTTTAATAAATGGCTTCAACCTGGTGGTCACATCGAAGATAATGAAACTCCAGAAGAGGCAGCTGTTAGAGAAGTTTATGAAGAAACAGGGATTAAAACTACTTTAATCGGCGAACACTTTCCAAGAGAAGATGATTTAATTAGACCACTTGGTATTCAGTGTAATCGTAAGGAAAATGGCGATAGAATGATAGATATCCTTTATGTTGGTAAACCTAATAACCCAGATGCACCTTTAAAATTAAATGATGAAAGTGCCGATATTGGATGGTTTACTAGACATGACTTAGAAGAAATGCCAGTTTTTCCTGATGTTAAAATTACTGTTGATTATATTTTTAGAAATTATTTTGGTGGAATTGATGATTAAAGTAGTAAAAGTAAAAGACCAAACAGCTTTGGATAAATTTTATCAAAAGCTGTTTTTTTATAAAAGAATTTGGTTTAAAAAAACAAACTTCATTTTAGACAGTAATTTTGAAGAATTAAAGCCTATCGTTAAAGCTTTGAATATTAAAAATAGAAAGCAAAGGATAACTTATATATATGATACAGCTTGTCAGCAAATAGATGATCATTATCAAAACAAAAACATATGTGGTTTTAAAAATAATAAATGCTATGTCCAGCAAAAACTTAAAAACGGAACCATTAATGGATGCTGTAGAATGTGCATGTATCAAAGTCTAAAAGGTTGTACAACTAAAAATCTCACTTGTAAAATATTTACCTGTTCAGAAGTCGAAAAAAGATGTCAGGTTATCAAATTCGATGATTTAAAAATACTAAACCTTTTATCATATAGAAACAAAATGATCTTAAAATCCGATTACTTTTCTAAAAGAGAAGATGTTATCAATGATTTATATTATGGTAGCTTTCTACTAGGACTATTAGAATCGTCGTCAGAATGATCAGTACATTTTATATATTAAAGCGCAAATAATTAACTGCGTTTTTTGTATACTAGGAATTTGCTTTGTAAAAGGTAAAAGTTTGCAAAAAGTTATTTACAAATGTAACTATTCGTGATATAGTGAAAAGCAATGATAGAAGGTGACTAACTATTAAAAGTCAACAATATTTTTCAAAAAAATGAAAAATATTAATAAACGGAAGAGAATCCCATGCCAAAAGACTCCAAAAACGCAAATTTTTAAAATTTTTGGAGGTAAATAAAATTTTAAGTAAAATTTTATTTAAGTAAAGACGGATTAAAATCGATGTTATTTTTCTCTAAACAGTAAATAACTCTAATAAGTTTTTTACAAACATGAGATAAAGCGACTCTATGACATTTACCTTCAGAACGTTTCTTAAGGTAATAATCATAAAAAGTAGGTGAATATCTTAAAATAATCATCGCAATATTCATGATAGAATATCTAAGATGTCCAGAGCCATGTTTGACCATTTTACCATTAGACTGTAATGTTCCAGATTCTATGACACTTGGTTCTAATCCGGCAAATGCTAACATCTTACTTGGAGAAGAAAAATTTTTGATATCTCCATATTCAGATAAAATGGTAGCAGCAGATATTTCGCCCATCCCAGGAATGGATAGCATCCTTGGATTAAGTTCTTTGATAATTGTTGAAATTTGTTTATCTATTGGATCAATTTTGTCATTAAAGGTTTGAATAAGAGAAACATAGGTAGAAATAAGTAAATCAGTATTGTCATCGTAATGACCCACAGTGTTTTTTGCAAGTTCTTTAAGTTTGGCAAATTTAGCATATGTAAATCTACCGTGAGATAGTTTTCTTAAAGAATCATAATCTTTCATTAATGATATATGTTTAGGGTTCTTATATTTATTTAAAATATAAAGTAAAGTTTCAGAAATTTTATTATTAAAGAAAGGTTTTAATTCTGGGAAAACTTTATCTAATTCGTTAGTTAAAAGAACTTGAAATTTACTTCTTTCTTTAATTAACTGTTCTCTTGATCTACAAAGTGACTTTAATGTATAAATGTGGTATAATAAATCCGAATTTGGTTTATATGGAACTGATATGAGATAATGAGCAATCGTTATACTATCGGCTTTATCAGTTTTAGTTCTTCGTAAGCTACGAGCTTTTAAAAACTGATGTACGACAAGAGGATTCATTTTCATAAATGAATAACCTTGATTGGTTAAGAACAGTTCCAAATTCAAAGAGTAATGTCCAGTTGCTTCAAAGCAAATATGGACATCAGATTTATTATAGGGTTTCAAATGGTCCAATAACAATTGAAATCCTTTTTTGTTGTTTTCAAAGGAATCATTTTCAACAATTACTTCGCCTGTATTTGAGATAATACAGAAATCATGTTTATACTTTGATATATCAATACCGACATAATATATCATTGACAAACACCTCCTTAAATTAGTTTTGTTTGCACTGTAAGTTTGGCACAGAATTTCTAATTATGTAATCACGTAGAATAATAAAACATCGATTAGTAAGAACTAACGTGTTAACTAACTAATTAACAATAAAATTAAAAATCTGTGGTTTGAGTCACCTTCAACCAGTCCATAAAAGTGGCCGTATGTTATGACAAACAAATCCACAGTGCGTGAATTATTATATAACTAACTTTATAATAATTCAAATGTTGGTAGAAAGGAGAATCAATCAAAAATTGGATTAATTTCCTTAAGATTGATTATACGTGATGCTATGAAAATATTAAAAGGCTATGTGTTTAGAATGTATCCAACTGAAAA
>ENA-OPVV01001914-OPVV01001914.1-human-gut-metagenome-genome-assembly--contig:-NODE-1914-length-13838-cov-3.285569_pt1 | contig 13838 bp, 20 predicted proteins | sample MGYA00241500_ERZ501992 | MGnify/ENA primary metagenome ERZ501992 (study PRJEB25962, sample SAMEA2043052) | human gut metagenome | biome: human gut; feature: human-associated habitat; material: faeces...
GTCTACACCATTGGAGAAGAAACCATTATGGTGCAGATTGATGAAGAATGGTTTGTGTTTGAAAAAGCGTGATATAAAAAAGATGGCAGATTTTTAAGGGCATCTTCAAAAGAAAACAAAGAAAGCGAAAAACCTTGTTATATGGAGGATTTTCGCTTTCTTATTTTTCTGAGATGTTATTGGATATATTTTCTTTTGAAGACAGCCGTTGCAATTTCCCTTAAGAAATGAAGGAAAAGAAAAAACGATGTTTTCTTAAGGGAAAGTTGCTTTATATCTGCCATCTTTTTATATTTCAGAATATCTTACTTCAAAATCTGAATTTCAAAGTCTGTTCCTGCCGCATGTTTTTCCAGCAGTTCTTTGGACAGTTCCAGCAGGGATTCCAGTTCCTGACCGCCGTTGAAGGTGTAGTACACCAACAGGATTTCTTTGGTGTCATCGGTAATCATGGCACGAGTGTTGTCGCTGGTGGGATTGCCGAAGGGACCTTCTTCATCAAAAAGGGCAGGAAGGAACTCAATATTCAGCACATCTTTGCCGATGCCCTGATAAGCGGTGCCTTCGGGGGCGCGTTTCCAGGTGATGCCGCCAGTAACATGTGCCAAATCGTAAGTGCCCATGGAGTAGCCGGACAGTATAGAAAGGTAGTTATTGATGTCTACCACATTATTGATGTAGTAAAGCCCACGTTCTTTGGCAATTCTGCGGCACATGGCTTCACAGGAATTGCGGTAGCGGTTGGGTTCTTTCCCCAGTGCCTTATAGGCTTTGCGGGTGGACTGGATGTAGTCCCGTTTGTTTGCCTGAGACAGTTCCACTTCAGACAGTTCCGCAATCTTGCTGTTGAGCAGTGCAAGGAATTCTTCATCATCGGGATGTACATTAACTTTGCACTGCAAAAGTCCTAGTACCGCTTCGGGACAACGTTCTTTGATGCTTTCGTCTATGGTAACAGAAATCATGTCATATCGCTCCTTTTTCTTTTTATAACAACATACTGCATTTTCTTTCGCCACTTGTCAAGCAAAAACGAAAACGGCTGTTGAAATTTTGCCAAAAAACAGGTATGATACAGAAGGAAAGGAGCGTGCAGAAATGGATGAATTGAGAATGATCGTTTCCTGCATCGAATATTACAGCTATGCAAAAAACATTCCCGGACATAAGGTTTTTGAAGCCTTTGACAAAAATGGTGTGATCCAGCTGCTGCAGGATACCAGAAACCAGTTCCCGGAAATGGACACCTCTTTTTACATCGGCATGATCGACGGGATGATGGCGCTGGAAAGAGATGCGGAAGAAGATACTTATGGGCATTATGAAGAAAGAACAGAACTGCTCATTGATGTCGTTGGACGGATGGCAAAGGCACATCGTATGGATGCTGCGGAAGCCTGCCGTATGTACTATGGCACAAAGATTGCGGCAACTGTTGCAGAAGACAGCACAGGATATTACAAAAAATCCGCAGAAGAAATCTTTGAAGCTGCAGAAAAAGAATGATAAAAAGCTGAAAAAGGAATCATGGAACGGTTCCTTTTTTCATGGAGAGAATGGCGGAGAATCATATGAAAATCATGGAAGTAAAGGAAAGGACGCCCATGCTGGTGGAGCAGCTGCTGGCAGTGTGGGAGGATTCTGTCAGAGCAACGCATCTGTTTTTGTCTGATGATGAGATAAACAGCATCAAGCCTTATGTGCCGCAAGCCATAGAAGGGGTGGCACGTTTGTATATGGCAACAAAAGCAGGACAGCCTGTGGCGTTTATGGGAACGGAAAAGGGGTCTTTGGAAATGCTGTTCATTGCGTCTGCAGAACGTGGAAAAGGATTGGGAAAGCAATTGCTGGAACGGGCAGATTGTGATGAAAAAATAAAGCAGGTGACAGTCAATGAGCAAAATCCTCAGGCTATTGGTTTTTATGAGCATATGGGATTTTCCGTTTACAAAAGAACCGATTTGGATGAGCAGGGGAATCCATATCCTATTTTGTATATGTGCCGCTGAGGAAAAGACGGCAAAAGAAAAACCCCCGTCCAAGCTTTGGAATCAGGGGTTTTTAGACAATAAAAAACGCCGCAAACAGATGCCTGCGGCGGGTCTATCGGTGTGACAGGATTTGAACCTGCGGCCTCTACGTCCCGAACGTAGCGCTCTACCAAACTGAGCCACACACCGATACACAACACTAATATTTTGCGCTATTTTTATAAAATTGTCAAGATGAAAATAAATTTTTTTTGCCCCAGAAAGCGAAATCTGTCCTTTTTACTGCCCATTTGCGAAAGAAGCCATAGAAAGTTACTGGATTTTCCATGTTTCTTATGGTATACTGTAATGCGAAACAGGCGAACGGGGGTGAGCAGGTGAATTCATTTGAAATGCTCTATCGAGCATATTATGACAGAGTATATGCTTTTTTGCACCGTCTGTGCGGGGATCGTGCCTTGGCGGAAGACCTGGCGCAGGAAACGTTCTTGCAGGCATATACGTCCTTTCACCGTTTTCGCGGAGAGTGCGAAGTTTTTACCTGGCTTGCATCCATCGGAAAGCATGTTTATTTCAAATATCTCAAACGCAACAAACTGCATCTGGATTCTGCCAATCTGGACCTGGTAGTCAATACCTATTATACGCAGAATGCAGACCCGGAAGAATATGTCCATAAGAAATATGTGGAAAAAGCAGTCCGCGCCATGGTAAAGGAAATTCCGAAAAAATACCGGGATGTGGTGCTGCTGCGGATCTATGCGGAACTGCCCTTTTCACAGATCGCGCTGGCGCTGAAGATCAGTGAAAATTCCGCAAAGGTGATTTTTTTCCGCGCAAAGAAAAAAATGATGGAGGTTTTGAAAGATGAATTTGCCATGTGAGATCGTCATGGACTTGGTGACCCTGTATCAGGATGGGCTGGCAAATCCCGTGACAAAAAACAGTGTGGCGGCGCATTTGCGGACTTGTCCCGATTGTCGTCAGTATTACAAACAATATCGCAGATTTTCTCAAAGACCCTCCGGAATGGGACAGATTCCAGCAGAAAACACAGCAGAACAGGAATTTTGCCGATTGGCGGAAAAAATGCGGCATAGAAGAATGCTTATCGGCATTGGGTTTTTATCCTATGTCTGTGCTTCCTGGTGTTTGTTGGTGATGCTGTGGATGCGGATGAGAAAAAGAGGCTGACGGGGGAACAAAGGGGCTTTTTACTACGATAGAAAAGTCTGTTTCCTTTTTGTTTGGAAAAAAGTGCAAAAAAATATCAATTTCCTGTAACCTTTTTGCCAAAACGGGGACTAAATATCGTAAGCACAAAAGATTGCATATTGCAGGAGGAAAAAAGAATGAGTTTTTCGATATTGGGAACGGGCATGTATGTGCCTCCCAGAGTGGTAACCAATGATGATATGTCTAAAATCGTAGATACAAATGATGAGTGGATCATGCAGCGCGTAGGCGTAAAAGAACGCCACGTCAGCACAAATGAAACGGCGGCAGACATGGGCGCCAAAGCAGCACTGGCAGCACTGGAAAACAGCGGTGTGAAAAAGGAAGAAATCGATCTGATTCTGGCAGCCAGTGTCAGCGGGGAATCCATTTCTCCTTCTGTTTCCTGTATGATTCAGAATATTTTGGGTCTGGATTGTATGACCATGGACATCAATGCGGCATGTTCTGCATTTGTTTTCACATTGGAAACAGCAGCAGGATTCTTTGCCAGAGGTAAGGTGAAAAAAGTCCTTGTCATTGGCTCAGAAAGATTGAGCCGTATCGTAGACTGGGAAGACAGAAGCACCTGTGTTATTTTTGGTGATGGCGCAGGGGCAGTGGTTCTGGGTGAAGGTGACAACTACCTGGACTCTGTATTCCATGTAAAAGGCGGCAACAATGTCATCGACATTCCCCAGCTCATCGGGAAATCTCCTTTCTTTGAAGGAGAACAGAAAAAACCTTATATCCATATGCGTGGACAGGATACATTCAAGTTTGCTGTAAACGCCATCTGTCACGATACAAAATATCTGCTCAAGCAGAATGGTCTGACATTTGAGGATATCAAGTACATCGTACCACATCAGGCAAATCAGCGTATCATTGACTTTGCAAGCGTAATGCTGAAAGTGCCTAAGGAGAAATTTTATGTGAATATTGACCGTTACGGCAATACTTCCTCTGCAAGCATCCCCATTGCGCTGGATGAAATGAACCGCAAGGGAATGCTGCAAAAAGGCGATCTGCTGCTGTTGCCTGCTTTCGGCGGCGGTCTGGCAAGTGCAGCCTGCATTGTAAGATGGTAATGAGCCAAAAAGGCATCATATACAAGTCCGCGTTATGCGGAAATATTGGGGACAGCTTGCTGCCCTGAACAAGACGAAATCATTTTTTTAAAGAAGAAAAGGAGAATGCATCATGGTATTTGAAAAAATCGCAGCACTGTTGGCAGAAAAACTGGAATGTGAAGTTTCCACAATCACAATGGAAACAAAATTCGCTGATCTGGGGATCGACTCTCTGGACGTTATGGAACTGCTCATGAGCCTGGAAGAAGAACTGGGTACAGAAATCGAAATGGGCGACAACAAAGTAGAAACTGTTGCTGATCTGGTTAAAATGATCGAAAGCAAACAGAACTAATTGGAGGGAAAGAAATGATTGTTTCACCGATTTGCGAAATGATAGGCATTGAATACCCCATCTTTCAGGGGGGCATGGCTTGGATTGCAGATGGTAAACTGGCAGCAGCCGTTTCCAATGGCGTCTGGGCATCATCTCTGCCATGAACGCAGGCGGCGACTACCTGCGTGAACAGATTCGTATTGCCAGAGAACTGACAGACAAACCTTTTGGCGTGAATATCATGTTGATGAGCCCCCATGTGGATGAAGTGGCAAAAATCGTGGCTGAAGAAAAGGTAGCTGTTGTTACCACAGGCGCAGGTATGCCAAAAAAATACATGGGAATGTGGAAGGAAGCAAACATCACCGTCATTCCCGTTGTTGCATCTGTTGCGGCAGCAAAAATGATGGAAAAAGCTGGTGCTTCCGCTGTTATCGCAGAAGGCGGCGAATCCGGCGGGCATATCGGGGAAATGACAACAATGCCTCTGGTGCCTCAGGTATGCGACGCTGTGAACATTCCTGTACTGGCAGCAGGCGGCATCGGTGACGGACGCGGTATGGCAGCGGCATTCATGCTGGGCGCAGTAGGCGTACAGATGGGTACTCGTTTCCTGCTGGCAGAAGAATGCGGTGTGCACCAGAACTACAAAGATATGGTTCTGAAAGCAACTGACATTTCTACCGTTACCACAGGCAGACGTTTTGGCGGCAACACTTGCCGTTGTCTGAAAAATCCTTTCAGCCGTGAATTCCTGAAAGTGGAATATGCACCGGAAACCACAGCGGAAGATGTGGCAGAACTGGGCGTTGGCGCACTGCGTAAAGCAGCTGTAGAAGGCGATACAAAAGCTGGCTGCTTCCTGGCAGGTCAGATCTCCGGTATGGTGAAGAAAGAACAGCCCGCAGCGGAAATCGTGAAAGAAATCGCGACCGAAGCGGAAGAACTGCTGAAAGGAGCTGCAAAATGGGTAAAATAGCCTTTGTCTTTTCAGGGCAGGGCGCGCAGAAGGCCGGTATGGGCAAGGACTTTTACGAAAACAACGCAAGCGTAAAAGAACTGTTTGCTCGGGCGGAGGAAATCCGCCCCGGCACTTTGCAGCAGTGCTTTGAAGGTACAGCCGAAGAATTGAAAATCACAGAAAATACACAGCCCTGTCTGTATCTGGCAGACATCGCAGCAGCAATTGCACTGCGGGAAGAAGGCATTGTGCCTGAGGCTGTGGCAGGTTTTTCCCTGGGAGAAATCCCAGCATTGGCTTTTGCAGGCGCTTACAGCCCTGAAGATGGGTTCCGTTTGGCCTGCGCGAGAGGGGCAGCCATGGGAAAAGCTGCAAAAGAACATCCTGCATCTATGGTAGCAGTGATGAAAATGGAAAATGCACAGGTAGAAGCACTGGCGGAAAAATACCCCAATGTGTTCCCTGTAAACTACAATGGACCCGGTCAGCTGGTTGTTGCCGGGAAAAAAGATGAACTCGACAGTTTCGGAAAAGATGTAAAGGAAGCTGGCGGCAGATGTCTGCCCGTAGCCGTAGGCGGCGGTTTCCATTCTCCTTTTATGGATGAAGCATCTCAGGAATTTGCAGAAGCACTGAAGGCTGTGGATGTAAAACAGCCCGAAATGACTGTATATTCCAACTACACAACAAAACCTTACACAGCAGAAGTAAGAGATCTGATGGAAAAACAGATCAACCATTCCCTGCGTTGGCAGGAAAGCATTGAAAATATGGCGGCAGACGGCTTTGATACCTTCATCGAAGTGGGTGTTGGCACCACACTGAAGAAACTCATCAGCCGCATTCTTCCCGACAGCAAAGTGTATGCTGTTTCCAACATGGAAGAAGCTCGCCAGGTAGCAGAGGAGGTACGCTAAGATATGTTGAAAGGAAAAACAGCCATTGTTACAGGCGGTTCCCGTGGTATCGGTGCGGCCATTTGTAAAAGATTCGCAGAACAGGGCGCAAACATTGCGCTGCTGTATGCAGGCAATACCCAGAAAGCAGAAGAAACAAAAGCAGCTCTGCAGGAAATGGGTGTAAAGGCAGAAGCTTACCAGTGCAACGTGGCGGACGCGGAACAGGTTGCCGCAGTCTGCAAACAGATTATCAAAGATTTCGGCGGCGCCGATATTCTGGTAAACAATGCCGGCATTACCAAGGACAAACTGGTGCCTATGATGAAGGTTCCCGACTTCGACAGCGTTGTGGATACCAATCTGAAAGGCGCTTTCTATATGATCAAGCAACTTTACCCTGTTTTCATGAAACAGAAAAGCGGCAAGATTATCAATATCAGCTCTGTATCCGGTCTGATGGGCAATCCCGGTCAGACAAACTACTCCGCTTCCAAGGCGGGGCTCATTGGGCTGACAAAATCCGTTGCAAAAGAACTGGCTAGCCGCAATGTGAACTGCAATGCCATTGCGCCCGGTTTTGTAGCAACAGACATGACAGAAAATCTGTCTGAAAATAACGCATTAGTCGATCATATTCCAATGAAAAGATTTGCGCAGCCCGAAGACATTGCAAACCTTGCGCTGTTTTTGGCAAGCGACCAGTCCGATTATATCACTGGCGAAGTGATCCGCATCGACGGCGGTCTGGCCATGTAGGAGGTACTTTATGAAAAGAGTCGTAGTAACAGGTTTGGGTGCGGTAACGCCCATCGGCAACAACGTGGCTGATTTCTGGGAAGGTCTGAAAACAGGCAAAAACGGCATCGGTATGATTACCCGTTTTGACGTATCCGAATCCAAATATAAACTGGCAGCAGAAGTAAAGGATTTCGATCCTCTGTGCTGCATGGATAAACTGTCCGCAAAGAAGCTGGACCGTTTCACACAGTATGCGCTGGCATCTGCGGCAGAAGCCATGGCTGACAGCGAACTGGAAGGCAAAATCGCCCCTGAAGAACTGGGCGTATACTTTGGCAGCGGTATCGGTGGTTTTGAAACATTTGGAGAATCCTATAAAGCACTGGAAGAAAAAGGTCCCAGACGTGTTTCTCCTCTGTTCATCCCTAAAATGATCAGCAATATCGCAGCCGGCAACATTGCCATCAAATATCATGCACAGGGTCCTTGCGTTTCCATGACAACTGCATGTGCTACAGGTACTACATGTATCGGCGAAGCATATCGTGCAATCCGTCACGGCTACACAACAGCGGCTATCTGCGGTGGTAGTGAAGCAGCCATCACCAATCTGGCAGTGGCAGGCTTTGGCGCATGTATGGCACTGAGCCCTTCTGAAGATCCTAACGCAGCATCTCTGCCTTTTGACAAACGCCGCGGCGGTTTCGTTATGGGCGAAGGTGCAGGCACACTGATCCTGGAAGAATATGAACACGCAAAAGCAAGAGGCGCAAAGATTTATGCGGAAGTATGCGGCTATGGTTCTACCTGTGACGCACATCATGTAACAGCTCCCGATGAAACAGCAGTAGCCAGCGCAAGAGCGATCAAAGACGCAATGGCTGAACTGGAAGGCGTTCCCGCAGAAAAAATCTACATCAATGCCCATGGTACAGGTACAGCCTTGAACGATAAAACAGAAACAGATGCCATCCGTAAGGCTCTGGGCGAAGAAGACGCGCAGAAAGTACATATCAGCTCTACAAAATCCATGACAGGTCATATGCTGGGTGCAGCAGGTGCGGCAGAAGCTATCGCTGCAATCTGTGCCATGAACAACTCTCTGGTACCTCCCACCATCAACCTGCAGGAACAGGATGAAGTTTGTGATCTGCACTATACACCCAATGTAGCGGAAGAAGCGGAACTGGAAGCCGTTCTGTCCACTTCTCTGGGCTTTGGCGGTCACAATGCCTGCATCGCATTTAGAAAATTCAAAGGGTGAGATAGATGGAAACAACAAAGATTGCTGAATTGGCAAAAATTTTGAAAGATAACGGTTTGACCAAACTGGATTTGACAGAAGGCGACAACAGACTGGTGCTGGAAGCAGTTTCTGCTCCTGTGGCACCTGCTGTGGTAGTGCCTGCGGCTGTTCCTGTGGAAGCTGTGCCCGTTGCAGCAGCAGAAGCACCTGCGGCACCTGCAGCACCCGCTGCGCCTGAAGAAGATCTGTATGAACAGAAAACACCTCTGGTAGGTACTGTTTATATGGCACCTCAGGCTGGTGCGGCACCTTATGTGTCCGTAGGGGATCATGTGGCAGCCGGCGATACTGTATGTATCGTAGAATCCATGAAGATGTTCAATGAAATCGCAGCAGAATGCAGCGGTACCATTGAAGAAATCTGTGTCAACAACGGTCAGATCGTGGAATACGGTCAGGTTCTGTTCCGTATCCGTGAAGACTGACAGGAAGAAGGCGAAAACCTATGAATCAGGAAGAACTGAAGAAAATACTGCCCCATCGGGACAATATGCTTCTGGTTGACGAAGCAGAACTGAGAGATGGCGTTGCTTACGGCAAAAAGACCATCCGCCCCGATGAGTGGTTTTTGCAGGGACATTTCCCCGGTAACCCTGTAGTGCCGGGTGTTATCCTGTGCGAAATTCTGGGACAGTCCACCTGTGTGCTCCTTTCCGGTGAACAGGAAGGCGCAACACCTTATTTCACAGGTCTGGACAAAGTACGTTTCAAAAACAGCGTACGTCCCGGTGATGTTTTGGAAACAGAATGCACTTTGATCAAACACAAAGGTCCTTTCTACTGGGCAAGCGGCAAAGGCTTTGTGAACGGAAAATTATGCGTCAGTGCGGAATTTTCTTTCGCTCTGATAAAGGAGTAAGAGGATATGTTTTCAAAAATTCTCATTGCAAACAGAGGGGAGGTAGCTGTCCGCATCATTCGTGCCTGTAAGGAAATGGGCATCGAAACCGTAGCGGTTTATTCCGAAGCAGACCAGAATTCCCTGCCCGTAGCATTGGCAGACGAAAGAATCTGTATCGGTTCCAACGCGGCAGCAGACAGCTATCTGAACCAGAAAAATATCATTAGTGCGGCTTTGGCATCCAATGCGGAAGCCATCCATCCCGGCTATGGCTTTTTGTCCGAAAACCCTGAGTTTGCGGCACTTTGCGAAGAAAAGGGCATCATTTTCATTGGTCCTGACAGCAATGTGCTTCGTGCCATGGGTGATAAGAACAATTCCCGTCAGCTCATGAAGGAAATCGGTGTGCCTGTGGTACCCGGTACAGAAATCCTTCATGACCCTGCGGAAGCAAAACGTCTGGCTGCGGAAATCGGCTATCCCATTCTGGTAAAAGCTACCGCTGGCGGTGGCGGCAAGGGCATTCGCGTGGTGGAAAGAGAAGAAGATCTGGAACATGCCTTTTTGGCAGCGTCTGAAGAAGCCAAAAGTGCTTTTGGCAACGGCGATGTGTTCCTGGAAAAATATCTGACTTCTGTACGCCATGTGGAAATGCAGGTGCTGGCAGATGCCTTCGGCAACATCGTTTGTCTGGGGGAACGTGACTGCTCCCTGCAGCTGAATAAGCAGAAGGTGCTGGAAGAAACACCTTGCCCTGTTATGACAGAAGACATCCGCAAAAGAATGATGGATGCGGCTGTGAAAGCGGCAAAAGCTGCCAACTATGTGAACGCAGGTACTGTAGAGTTCCTGCTGGCACCCGACGGCAATTTCTATTTCATTGAAATGAATACCCGTCTGCAGGTAGAACATCCCATTACAGAAGAAATCAGCGATGTGGACATCGTAAAGTGGCAGATTCGTATTGCCTGCCAGATTCCTCTGGATTTCACGCAGGAAGATATTCACCTGCATGGTCATTCCATGGAATGCCGCATCAACGCAAGAAGCACCGGTCAGGTAGACTTTTTGCATATCCCCGGCGGTTCCCGGGTACACTTTGATACAGCATTGGTACAGGATTGCCTGATTGTACCTTTTTATGATTCCATGATCGGTAAACTCATTGTTTACGCTAAAACCAGAGAAGATGCTATCCGCAAAATGGAAGCGGCTCTTTGCGAAATGGTTATTCATGGGATTCATACAAATATTGAAGACCAACTGCGGCTGGTGCGTAACCCCCGGTTCCAGAAAGGGGATTATGACACACTGATTCTGCCGGAATTGTTGGCGGAAGGAGGCACAGAACTTGAATAATATTGTTGGCATGTTCCGAAAATCAAGAAATGTGCTGGAAAGCGGCGGTATCACACCTACGGTGGAAGAAAAAATCCGCTGCCCCATTTGTAAAGCCATTGATACAAAACGTTCTGTTGCAAAGAACAAAATGGTATGCCCTTCCTGTGGCTATCATTACCGTATCAATGCCAGAACAAGAATCAAAGCCATTTGTGACAAAGGCAGTTTTCAGGAACTGGAAATGAATATCCAGACAGAAAACCCTTTGAACTTCCCTGGCTATGCCAATAAGATCGAGTCTGCCCGTGCGGCATCCGGTCAGATGGAAGGCGTGGTATGCGGTACTGCTACCATCCGCCGTCAGCCCTGTGCTGTGTTCGTTATGGACCCTCAGTTCATGATGGGCAGTATGGGTTCTGTCGTAGGGGAAAAAATCACACGGCTTTTTGAATACGCAACAGAACATGATTTGCCTGTAGTGGGCTTCACAGCCTCTGGCGGCGCCAGAATGCAGGAAGGGATTTTGTCCCTCATGCAGATGGCAAAAACCAGCGGTGCTGTTCATTTCCACAGCGACAAAGGCGGATTGTATATCACTGTTCTGACAGACCCTACAACTGGCGGGGTAACAGCAAGCTTTGCCATGCTGGGGGACATCATCCTGTCCGAACCCAATGCGCTCATTGGCTTTGCAGGTCGTCGTGTCATTGAACAGACGACAAAGAAAAAATTGCCGGAAGATTTCCAGCGTGCAGAATTTCTGCAGGACTGCGGTTTTGTAGATGCCATTGTGCCTCGTACAGAACTGCGGGCAACACTGGAACGTCTTTTGAAACAGCACAGCAGAAGGAGGGATGAGGCATGATGACAGCTTATGAAAGATTGCAGGCTGCAAGAGCTCAGGATCGTCCCACTTCCCGTGCCTATATCGAAAATCTGTTCACAGAAAGAACAGAACTGCACGGTGACCGGAAATACGCAGATGACCCTGCCATCATTGGCGGTATCGGTTATCTGGGAGATATTCCTGTTACATTCATCGGCATTGAACGTGGTCGCGATTTGCAGGAAAGAATCCGCTGCAATTTCGGCTGCCCCATGCCCGAAGGCTATCGGAAAGCCCTGCGCCTTATGAAACAGGCGGAGAAATTCCATCGCCCTGTCATTTGTTTCGTGGATACCTCCGGTGCATACTGTGGGGAAGAAGCGGAAGAACGTGGTCAGGGTCAGGCCATTGCTGACAACCTGATGCAGATGATGGGTCTGGAAACACCCATTATCACCATTGTCATTGGGGAAGGCGGCAGCGGCGGCGCACTGGGGCTGTCTGTGGCAAACCGGGTGTATATGCTGGAAAATGCGGTATTTTCCGTTATTTCTCCCGAAGGCTGCGCATCTATCCTGTGGGAAGACGCAAGCAAAGCGGCTGACGCGGCAGAATGCCTGAAAATCACAGCAGAAGATATGAAACGCTTCGGTGTGGCAGAAGATGTCATTGAAGAAAACTTTGATTCCTTTGATGTCATGTGCGAAGACCTGAAAGCGCGTCTGCTTTCTGACGTACAGGAACTGGAACAGTATTCCGGTCGTGTCCTGTCTGAAAAACGCTATGAACGTTTCCGTAAACTGGGCGTTTACAGCGAAAAATAATATTTGTATTTGATGTCCTTGTGGATTTCCCACAGGGACTTTTTTTATGCAGAAAAGTTGGGACGCAGCGGGACTTTTTTTCCGTTATGCTCCTTTTGTCCGGGAAAGGAGGGAGGATATGGAACTGGAAATTGGGCTGGCGCTGTCGGTGCTGGGCGGTCTTTTGGGCGTTCTTAGTTTTGTTCAGAGCCGGGATAAATCCGTGGAGAAAGATGCCGCATGGCGGGGCGGTGTGGATGCGAAACTAGATATGATTCTTGGTATGCAGAAAGATTTGGAAGGCATCAAAGCGTCTTTGAAAGACCATGAAGGTCGTTTATCCGCCGTAGAAAGCAGCGCAAAATCTGCCCATCACCGTTTGGACGAGTACGCATAGTATGAAAGGGGGGAATACAAATGAAACTGGAATGGAAGAAACGACTGACAAACCCTTGGTTTTGGGTGGGACTGGTGGGCGTGGTGCTGACAGCAACAGGAGCAAATCCTGAAATGCTTACCAGCTGGCAGGTGCTGTGTGATGAGGTGAAAGCGCTCTTTGCCAATCCTTATCTGCTGGCAACGGCATTTCTAGCAGTACTGGGGGTACTGACTGACCCAACCACTAAAGGGATTTCCGATGAAAAGAAAAATCAATAGAAAGGAGCAGATGAGATGTTTTGTGTGGCAGTAGATGATGGTCATGGTATGAAAACGGCTGGCAAGCGCACACCCTTGTTCCCTGACGGCAGTTATATGCCGGAAAACGCATACAATCGGGCTGTAGCGTCTTATTTGATGGATGCCCTGAAAAGATGTGGTTTTCGCGTCCTTGCAGTAGCACCGGGGGATGAGGACACATCTTTGCAGACCCGCGTCAAACGGGCAAATGACGCAAAAGCAGATGCGTATATCAGCATCCATGCCAATGCCTTTGGCAGTGATTGGAATGACGCAAACGGCGTAGAAAGCTGGATTTATGAAAAGGCGGATGCCAAGACTGTGGACTTTGGGGGAAAGGTTCATGAAGCATTGGTAAAAGCATGCGGCAGAAAAAACAGAGGCGTGAAAAAAAGCGCAGATCTTTATGTGCTGCGGGCAACGAAAATGCCGGCAGTTCTCATTGAAGGGGGCTTTATGACAAATCGGGAGGAAGCAAAACTGCTTCTTTCAGAGGAGTATCGGAAGCAATGTGCAGAAGGCATCTGCAAAGGCGTATGCAGTTATTTCGGCGTGACTTACAAGGAGGAAACGGAAGGGGATGAGGAAGTGAAACGATATCAGAAAATCGAGGATTTGCCCTACGGCAAGGAAATCATCAAAAAACTGGTGGATGAAGGTGTACTCAGCGGAGATGAGAATGGAAATCTGAATCTGTCAGAGGATATGGTTCGTATCTTTATGATTCTGGATCGTAAAGAAATGCTGTAAATAAAAAACAGCCAGTATTTTCTAGGGGAAATACTGGCTGTTTCTATTATTACTTTAGTGCTGAAGGCTGCAAAGCAGC
>ENA-OPVV01001927-OPVV01001927.1-human-gut-metagenome-genome-assembly--contig:-NODE-1927-length-13718-cov-1.526092_pt1 | contig 13718 bp, 10 predicted proteins | sample MGYA00241500_ERZ501992 | MGnify/ENA primary metagenome ERZ501992 (study PRJEB25962, sample SAMEA2043052) | human gut metagenome | biome: human gut; feature: human-associated habitat; material: faeces...
CGGAAGGGCTGAATTTCAAAATCAGATTCATCACATATACCATAATAGACATAAGTGCCTGTGCAATAATCGCCGGAAGACCGATTGCATAAATTTCTTTTATAATTTTACCATCCGGCTTCATATACTTGAATCCATGTTCAAATTCTTTATTTAATTTGATATGAAAAACAAACAGCAGTACAGCCGAAGCAATCTGTCCAATTACCGTTGCATAAGCGGCTCCCTCCACACCCATTTTCGGAACTGGTCCAATACCATAAATCATAATCGGGTCAAGAATGATATTGATTACCGCACCTGCCACCTGACCAATCGTAGAATACAGTGAGCGCCCCGTCGCCTGCAGTAATTTTTCAAACAAGGAAAAGAAAACAATTCCAAAAGAAAGCACGCAGCAGATTTTAAGGTAACTGGTTCCCATAGAAAGCACTTCCGGATTCGCTGTCTGTGATGAAATATATGCATTCACCCCAACAATTCCAAACAAAAAACAAATCACATAAATAATCACACCCAGAAACAAACTGTTTCCTGCAACCATTGCCGCCTTTTTAGAATCTCCCTGTCCAAGCGTTCTTGCAAGAAGCGCATTCGTTCCCACTCCGGTTCCAATTGCAATTGCAACCATAAGCATCTGCACCGGAAACACAAGTGTAAGAGCATTCAGCGCAGCCTCGCTCCCCTCCTTCATATTGCCAACAAAAGCACTGTCCACGATATTATAAACCGCCTGCAATGCCATCGATAAAATCATTGGAATCCCCATTTGAATCATAAGTTTATAAACCGGCATTTCCCTCATTTTGTTATTTTCAGTCATGTGAATCCTCCTTTTTTCTGCAAAAAAATAGAGCAGCAAAACTGGATTTACGCAATTTTGCTACTCGTTCAATAAAGTATTATATTTGTAATTTTTTTAATTGTCAAATGTTTTTTTCTGATTATTCCTTCAAAAGAATCTCCTTAATCTGCTCAAGATTTTCAGCAAAATAAATTTCCTGCTGCCTCTCCTCGGTTGATAAATCTTTCTCAATCATATGCCGAAGTAAATCCCTTAAACTGTCATAATAACCGTTAAGATTATAAAGAATACACGGAGCATCCAAGTGTCCTAACGACACTTTCGACATAATTTCCGCGATTTCTTCCAATGTACCAGTGCCGCCAGGAAATGCAATAAATGCATCTCCCAGTTCAATCATCTTCGCCTTTCGTTCTGACATATCCTTTGTCACAATTAGATTTGTAACATCTTCGTACAAAAAACCTGCATCAATAAAAAACTGTGGTTCCACACCGGTAACCTTCCCCCCTGCACGCAGCACACTTTCTGCAATCTCACCCATCAGCCCGGATTTAGAGCCTCCGTAAACAAGCGAATTTCCACTTTCTCCAATCCATGTACCAAGTTCTCTCACTGCATTAGCAAGTGTATTATCGTTCCCTTTGCTGGCTCCAAGATATACGGTAATATTCATAACCTCTCCTTTCGCATAAGGCATCAATCCTTTAAACATCCGATTGGTACTATAAAGATACCATCTTCTCTTTTGTATGCAAACTCGCCTACACCTATAATTATCATTAAAAATGACGGTGCCAGCATTTTGGAAGTGTCAATTTTGTTAGATAACGCCTTTAAATTAGCTGCTCCCTCCTCAATAAGTTTTTGACCACCTAATTTTATTTCAGCCAATCCATATCGACCATTTTTAAGATGAATTACCGTGTCACATTCCAATCCTGATTTGTCTCTATAATGCAAGACACTGCCACCTATTTTTTCTGCATAAACGCGAAGATCCCTAACACACAATGTTTCAAATAACAATCCCATGGTATTTAAATCATTTATTAAGTCCTGCGGTCCAGCCCCCAACGCAGATACTGCAATTGAGGGATCCACAAAATATCTTGTATCCGATGAACGAATGGATGTTTTGGATCTTAAATTGGGATTCCAAGCTGGCATATCTTCAATCACAAAAATCTTTTTCAATGCATTTAAATATGACGCAATAGTATCCTCATTTAATGATTCTGTATCATTTGATACAATATCATTTTTCAACATTGTATTTGCAATTTGTGCACCTTGATTTCTTGCCAAAGACCTCAACAATCTCTTTACTCTTTCAGGATTTTTGCTCACGCCATCTGCCCTATTAATATCTGATTTTATAACAGCCTCATAATAATCCTCTGCTTGTGCTAATGCAATCTTTTCTCTCATTCCAACAGCATGAGGCCATCCCCCTCTGCAAATCAAAAATGCCAATTTATCTATATTTAAATTATTTTCTCCTTCTAGGCTGTCTGGTTTATCAAATAAATCTTTCAAACTCACTTGTCCCGTGGAATCGGCTGATTCGTATAATGACATCGGTCTCATTGTCAGCCATGTAAAACGTCCCGTCCCCGAATGTGTTATATCCTTTGAATCTACCGGCACTGCTGAGCCAGTCAGAATAAATTGCCCCTCCTCACCTCTTGTATCCACCTCGTACCTTGTAGCGTCCCACAGTTTTGGAGCAATTTGCCATTCATCAATCAATCTTGGAGTGTCACCTTTTAATAACCTTTCTGGAGCAATCTCAGACATCTGAATATTCGTTTCCCGTTTGCTCGGCTCATCCATTCTTAAGACACTACGAGCAATCTGCATTGCCGTCGTCGTTTTTCCGCACCATTTGGGTCCTTCAATAACAACTGCTCCTTTCGCCTCAAGCTTATCTTTTAATATTTCATCCACAATACGTGGTTTATATTCTCTCATAATTAGCCACCTCCAATAAAATTATATCATTTTTCGGCGTTTTGGCAATTTATTTTTCGGCGTTTTGGCATTTTATTTTTCGGCGTTTTGGCATTTTTCGCTATTGTATTTCCTCAAGTAAGTCATCTTCGGTAATCTCACGTATCACTTTACAAGGGGAACCTGCTGCAATCACTCCTGCAGGAATATCTTTTGTCACTACACTGCCTGCTCCAATAACACTTCCATCACCAATTGAAACACCGCCTACAACCGTCACATTGGCACCGAGCCACACATTTTCTCCAAGCGTTATCGGCGCACTTGTCAACATGCGGTTTCTCTGAGACGGATGAATCGCATGTCCGGAACACGCCAGACATACACCGGGAGCAATAAACGCACCCGCTCCTATGTTGATTGGTGAAGTATCTAACATCACCACGTTGTAATTGATAACTGCAAGTCCATGAAAATGAATATTAAATCCATAATCGCACTTAAAACCATCACCCGGAAATGCAAGCTTATTGTAAGTTCCAAACAACTGCCGCATAATACTTTCTTTTTCTTCCTGAGCATTATCCCCCAAAGAATTCAATTGCTTCAACAAATCACTTGCTCTCTCCTTCAATTCCTTTGGATTATCAAATGGATTACAATAATATGGCTCCATCGATGTCATTCTCTCCATTGTCTGATTCACATATTCGTCTTTTTCTTTACTATTCATCGTCTAAATCCTCCGAATTTTTATATCTATATTCTGCCATAGTTACACCTCATCATGCATCATGCATTCTAACGCCCTTGATGAAGCTAATGTATCTTCTCCCATTTTTAAAATATCCTCTCGATTTACCCACTTATAATCAACAGTTTCTCCTTCTTGCAAGACAATAGAATTTTTATCACATTTGGTAACACATAAGTATTCCACAAAAAGCGAATGGTGCCCATCATGAACAACCCTTTTTAACTCTTTTAAGTCTGAACAAACAATTCCTGTCTCTTCTCTTAACTCTCTAATTGCACATTCTAACGGCGATTCTCCCTGTAATGCCGAGCCACCCGCTGTCAATTCCCATTTCCCACCAAATTGTTTCTTATAATCCCTCTGCATGAGTAAATATGTACCATCCGTATGTTTCACAATAATTTCCCCTACCAAATGATACACCCCATCTGGAATAACTTCTCCTCTTATAAGCGAACCATCGGCAATCTTATTAAAATATTTATCGTATGCATCCCATTTTTCAATCATAAATACCCTCTCCTTCTGTATAACTAAACTACACCTGATTCCCCCTCATTTTACCACAACATCAAACCTCATGAAAGTAACAAATGCAACGCTTTCGGCAAATTGTAGTTTACATGCCGATACCCCTGCGTGTTTGATAAGCGAAAGCGGCACAAGAGGTGCAAATTTATTTGAGACATTTTACGGAACTTCCAAAAAACCACCACCTATGCTATACTAATCTCAAGATGTTTTGGACGATTTTACAAGTAAAAAGGAGGTATTTCATGAACCAGAAAAACATCATTTCCAAACTCACTCTGGAAGAAAAAATAGCGATGATTCATGCCGCCGGACTTTTTCGTTCCGGTGCAGTGAAACGACTTAATATTCCTTCGCTTGTTATGTCGGATGGACCAAGCGGAGTTCGTCAGGAATTTGAAAATGACAGTTGGACACCAATTGATGATACAACGGATTTTGTAAGCTGGCTGCCGAGTAATACGTGTCTTTGCACCACGTGGAATCCTAACCTTGCCCGTAAATTTGGCAAAGTGTTAGGGGATGAGGCACGCGGACGAGGAAAAGATGTCATTCTAGCACCCGGCATCAACATCAAACGGACTCCTCTGTGTGGAAGAAACTTTGAATATATGAGCGAGGATCCACATCTTACCGGACGTATAGCAGCCCCTTTGGTGCAAGGAATCCAGTCACAGGATGTAGCTGCTTGTGTGAAACATTTTGCCCTGAATAATCAGGAGTGTGACCGATTAAGTGTCGATACCAAAGTCGATGACAAAACACTTTTTGAATTATATCTGCCGGCATTTTATGATGCATTAATGGAAGGTGGCTCGTATAGTGTGATGGGTGCCTACAATAAATATGACGGCGAATTTTGCTGTGAAAATGCAACGCTTTTAAAAAAGATTCTGCGTGATTTATGGCACTATGATGGGGTTACAATTTCTGACTGGGGCGGCGTACACAACACGGAAAAAACCGCTCTAAACGGGGTTGATATGGAAATGTCCGTCACACCGGATTTTGACGATTATAAGTTAGCAAATCCACTTCTTGAAAAAGTAAAATCCGGAAAAATCGACGAATCCGTAATTGACGAGCGGATTGAGCGGATTTTAACAATGATGGAGCGGATTAAGCTCGGTGACAAAACTAGAAATAAAGGCTGCACAAACACAAAAGACCATCAGCAGACCATTCAGCAGATTGCGGAAGAAGGAATTGTCCTGTTAAAAAATGACACGGCACATCTCCCGCTTTCCAAGGAAACAAAGAAAATTCTTGTCCTCGGCGATAACGCCAAAAGAACACATGCTGCCGGCGGTGGAAGTGCGGAAATCAAAGCACTTTATGATATTTCGCCACTGCTTGGCATGCGTATGGTGCTCGGCGGTGATGCACAGATTGACTGGCTGCCGGGTTATTACGTGGATAACGAAAAACATGTAGCCGGTGAAGTCGACTGGCAGGCAGAAAGTCTGGATGTAGATTATACAACAGACCGCGGAAAAGAACAATTTGACAAAGAAATCCGCCCGATACGTGAGAAGTATCTGAAAGAGGCACTGGATGCCTGCCCGTCCTACGATGAAGTCATCTTTATCGGTGGATTAAACCACGCTTACGATGTGGAAGGATTTGACCGCCCGGACATGACACTTCCATATGGACAAAACGAAGTGATTGAGGCTTTGACAGAAAAATGTAAAAATCTCACCGTGGTACTGATCAACGGCGGTCCGGTTGAAATGCCATGGATTAATAAAGCAAACTCACTGATTCAGACAAGCTACTGTGGCATGCATGGCGGACTTGCTTTAGCACGGATTCTATTTGGCGAGGTAAATCCGTCCGGACACTTGGCAGAAACCTATCCGGTTCACCTTTGTGATACACCGACCGAAAAATTCAAATCCTATCCGGGCACAGTGGATAATTCCGGTCAACGTCATGTGGAATACACGGAAAAGTTAATGGTTGGCTACCGCTATTATGAAACCGAAGAAATTCCGGTTCTCTTCCCATTTGGATACGGTCTTAGCTACACAACCTTTGATTTGCATGATTTTTCCGTTGAAAAAAACGACGATGAAACTGTTTGCTGCCACTGCCGGATTACGAACACCAGAAACAGAGCAGGTTCACAGACTATACAGCTCTATGTCGGCATCCCGGAAGAAGGGCAGCCGAAGAAACAATTGAAGGCATTTAAAAAGGTGGCACTCGCCCCACAGGAAACAAAACATGTTTCCCTCTGCCTAGAAAAAAAGGACTTTGCCACCTATAACTGTAAAAATCAAACCTTTGTGATAAACGAAGGTACCTATTCCTTATGGATTGGCACTTCGGTAAAAGATATTTTCTTTCAATCCGAAGTCACCCTTTCCCAGAGCGGAATGGTAAAATAATCAACCGTTTCCGTTATCCAAAGTGCGCCCTGTCTGGTTTCGCCGGTGAAATAATTTTTCCACTGTCCCTGTGGAAGGTAATACGTCACTTCACCGGTCTCGTCCATGACAGGAGCCACCAGATAGCGGTCACCAAGCCAAAGTCATACCTCGGGTTGCAATTTCACGATGTGGCGCCAAAAAGGTCAATTCATGTTCTGTTTTATGCCCTTTCCTTTCTTACTTTTTCTTCTGCCTTGCCACAACATTTTTCATCATTTCCACCTTCGCTTTCTCCTGCGGACTCATATTTCTTGTCAGAATCTCAAGCAGCACTTTCGATTCTTCCGGTGAAAAAGATAAATTATGGTTTTTCAGTTTCGTGGTTGCCGCCATCAAAAGCGGTGCGGCATCTTTCATGCTTTTGCCCTGCATGTTCTCAGCCAGTTCCTTCATTACCTGCAATTTTACCGGATGCATTGTTTTAAAAATGTCATACTCGTCAAACATCGATGTGCTCATTGTCTTCTTCCTCTCCCTCATTTTCCGCTTGTTCGGGCTGTTCCACAGAAGCTGCCTGCATCATTTCCATCATAGAAGAAATCATTTCAAAATCCTTTTGACTTTCCTCCGGCATAAGCATCTTTAACATTTCAAATGGATTTTCCGTGCCCTCTGCCCCGGATGCCTCATTTGCCTTCTGCACCTCACGCATCATGCGAAACAAATCCATCATATGCCGCATCTGAAAAAAGGACATCACAGAATCCATCATTTTCCGCTCTCTGCCACAGGTCAAAGGATGAATTGCCTGAAGCAATCCCTCTACATCAATGAGCTCTCCCTCCGATACATCAAAAAATGGGATTGCCACCTTTAATACCTGTACACTTCTTGTATTATGCATTCGGCTATCCCATTTCATCATCTCAGACCCCGCCTTCAAACAAACGAACTACATTTCCTGTATATCCTATGCGCATGATGCGAAGCCTATTCCTTTTTTCTATGGTCTGATTAATATTTCAGACGATCCGGCGTAATTCCAGTCAAAACATGGTCTAAATATTTTTCAGCCAGATATTTTGCCATCGGCAGATTCTGGTCTAAATAATTGCCACACGCCTCCGGTGCTGCACCCGGAATCTCGCCCTCAAAATGACAAACAAACTCAAACATTTCACGAAGCAGTGAGATAATATCTTCCGATTCGTAGTCACCGGCAAGCAAAAGATAAAAACCGGTACGGCATCCCATCGGACCAAAATAAATAATCTTATCGCCCCATTCTTCATGATTCCGCAAAAAGGTTGCCCCCAGATGCTCTAACGTATGAATCTCAGCCGTATTCATCACCGGCTCAAAATTCGGTCTTGTCATACGAATATCAAATGTTGTTACCACATCATGTCCGGTACTGTCTTTTCTGCTTACATAAACTCCCGGCAGAAGTCTTTTGTGGTCCACGGTAAAACTCTTAATTGTTTCCATTGCAAAATGCCTCCTTTGCTGCAATTACTCATAATAAACGTCTATTCGTTTGCTTGGAATCAACTGCTTCATCAAATGTAAAACCCGGCTTGCCGCCCTGCCATCATCGATGGAATTATATTTTTTCTTGAACTTTTCATACCGCTCTGCATAAACCGAATAATCATACGAACGGATATCCTCAATCAGCTCATCCGTCGTTGTTGAAATCGGTCCCGGCATCTCTTTGCTGTAACTGAAATAAAATCCACGAAGTTCATTTTTGTATTTATAAAAATCGTAGGCAAAGAAAAACATCGGACGATTCAAAATACTATAATCAAACATTACGGAAGAATAATCCGTAATTAGTATATCGGACACCAAAAACAACTCTGCAATATCGCGGCTCTGGTCAAAATGATAAATAAATCCCTCATACGGCGACCAGTCAATCGCATCCATAATCAGATAATGGTATTTGACAATCATAATGTACTCATCGCCCAGTTCTTTTTGCAGTTTTTCAAAAGAAATCTGTGGACGGAACTCGTATTTATCATCTTCCGAAAATTCGTCATCTCGCCAGGTTGGCGCATACAGAATAATCTTTTTATCCTCCGGAAGTCCCAGTTTTCTCTTAAAACTTCGGATTCCCTCTGTCGTATTCTCCCGGAACAATATATCATTTCGCGGATATCCGTATTCTAACATTTCTCGGTGGAAATCGAATGCCCGCCGAAATGTCTCCGAGGAAAACGGATTCTGGGATATCAAAAAATCCCATGTATGAACGTTTTTCGTGAAATGTTCTTTGTAGGAATCAATGTCGCTCTCACCCACCATGAATACATCTTCCATATCCAGTGCCAGTTTTTTGAGCGGCGTTCCGTGCCATGTCTGAATATAATAGGTCCCCTTGCGGCGCAGCAAAAACTCCGGCTGCCTTGTATCAAACACCCACACTTTCGCCGTCGCCATGTAGTACAGATAGCGCAGACGCCCATAGCGGACCTGTCTGCTCATCCCCGGAATATTATACTTTTCATTCTCGTAAAACCAAATACAATCCCAATTCAAATCATATCCGTTTGCCATGAGATATTCGTAAATGTGTTTCGGATTTCCGGAATAACTTTTTCCAAGGCTGCTGTCAAAAACTATGCGATTTTGTTTTACCGGGCACAGATTGCACATTAAGTAATAAAACAAAACAACAATCTGTTTTACCAAATGATAAATTCCTTTACGCACGTTGTTCCTCCTTGTAGCTTACTTACTGCTCCGTATCCAATGTACCGTTTTCACGCTCGCCAAACACTTTTTCAATCACGCGCTCAGAAGCATGTCCATCATCCACGCTGCAAAATCTCTCGTAAAATTCTTCGTAGCGCTCTTTGTAAGTTTCCTCAATCGCATCCATATGATGCAAAGCATCGACAACGGCATCGTTGGTGCGGAGAATCGGACCCGGAAGTTCTTTCTCCATATCCATATACATGCCTCGGATTTCATCTGCATATTCATCAAAGTCATATGCGTAGAACAAAATCGGACGCTTTAAGTTTGCAAAGTCAAAGAATACAGAAGAATAATCGGTAATACAAATATCCGATGCCAGATACAGACGAGACACATCTTCGTACTGACTTCCGTTATAAACAAATCCTTCGTACTCGGTCAAGTCCAAAATATCGGCAATGTAGTAATGTGTACGCAAAAGTACAACACTGTCCTCGCCAAATTCTTTTTGCAGTCTGCCTAAATCAAGAGCCAGCGTAAACTTATATTTACCGCGGTCATAGAACTGGTTATCACGCCAGGTTGGCGCATACAAAATCACTCGTTTTCCTTCCGGAATACCAAGTTCTTTCTTCACTTCGGCAGCAATTTCTTCTTTGTTATCCGCATATAGAATATCATTTCTCGGATAACCATATTCCAAAATCTTATCTCTGTCATAAACAAATGCACGCTCAAACACATCCGTTGAAAAACGGTTGGCAGAAATCAAATAATTCCACTCGCGGCCGTGCTTATAAAACAGTGTCTTATGATTCTGGCTTGCAGATGTAATATCATCCATATCAAATGCCAGTTTCTTAAGCGGTGTACCATGCCATGTTTCCAGGAAAACAACACCCGGACGCTTTTTATTCCAAGCAGGCTGACGCACGTTAAAAATACGATATCCACAACGGGATGCGTAATACACATAACGAAGACTATTCATCTTTACTCTCGTATGTTTTCCGGTTTTTGCAAGTGCTTCGGATTTGTTGTTTAATACCCAAATATAACGGTACTTGTCCCCTCTGGTCTTTTGCAGATATTCATACAGGTATTTCGGGCTGTCGGAGTAACTCTTTCCGAAGAAACTCTCGATAAATACCCAGTCATGACGCAATGGCATTTTCTTGAAAATGTGGCGTTCCAGCACACGATACCACTGAATACGGCTTCCAATCAAACCTTTTTTCTTTTTACGCCACTTATTGAATTTCATAACCGGTTTTGCCATACGCAATTTCCCCTTGCGGGTAATTGACAACTGCAAACGCTGGAATATACCATACTCTTTAATTACGTTTTTCCATTCCGGCATATTTGCCATTGCTTTCGCAAACTTCGGCGCATTTTCTCTCAAAATTCGTGCCGGATATTTACGCCAGAAGAAATTCATCAAATAATGGTCCAGTGCAAAACGAAGGTCTTTATCTTCCGGTTTAATAATATGCAGACATTTATCATAGGCATCCAAAAATTCACCGCTGCGGTGTCCACGCTTTTTCTGGCAGAGTGCCGGCAGATGAATCTGGTCGTTGCGGTGACGCCAGATATACAGACTGTCACCATCAACCCACATTTTACCTGATGCCAGTTTCAACAATTTCACGCAAAACGTCATATCACTGTAAAAACGTGTCGTTGTATCAAACGAAAGCTCATGCTCCATCACAAAATCCCTGCGGATTAAAAAATGCTGCACCGAATACATTTCCACAAAACGGTCGCGGAGCGTCTGTCCTTCCAACGGTTTTACGCCCTCAATAAAAGTTTCCTGTTTTGCTTTTTCAAAATCAAAATTCACCGGTTTAAACCAAGAACTGTATTTATTACCGGTTGTCATAACTGCCTGTTTCTCTTCTGCCAAATCAAGCAACCGTTTCAGTGCCTCATCCATCAGGTAATCGTCACAGTCAATGAAATAAACGTACTCTCCTGTCGCTTTCTCTAAACCGATGTTACGGCAGAAAGAAACACCAAACGGATATACCTGTCCGATTTTTTCTTCATACTCATCGAGCAAATCTTCCTCTCTCGGATGCAGTTCTTTATCTGTGTAGAGGCTGATGGAATCTCCTTTTTTCTCCATTTCCCAGGCCTGCTCGCGGCGGCGTTCTGCGCTATCTAAGCGTTTCTCCACTCTCTCGTGGATTTTCTGCTCGCGCCACGCTGCTGCCGTCTCCTCATTAGCCCGAATGACGTCTTCCGGCAATTCATCCATTGCCAAAAATACTTTGACGTGCGGATTCTCTTTTACGGAATCCGGCACTTCATGACCATCTTTATCATTGACAACAATAATTTCTAAGTCTTCTATCTTTTGTTCTTCAATACTCTGAACACATTCTTCCAAATATGCCTGTCCCTTGAAATAAGGAATTATGACACTTACCTTAGGCATTTTTTGCACCTCCAAATCATTTGCAATTACTTATTTTACAACGAAATTCAAAATACGTCCCGGTACATAAATTTCTTTTACAATCTGTTTGCCGGCAAGTTTATCAGCAATTGCTTCCCGTCCGGCAACTAACGCATCTTCTTTCGCTGCATCAATGGCAAGTTTAACGGTCGCACGTACTTTACCGTTGACCTGTACACCAATTTCCTGTACAGCTTCTACCGTTTTTGCCTCATCAAATTCCGGCCAGCTTGTCTGGAACAAATAACCACCGTAATTTTTCTCATTCCACAATTCCTCTGTAATATGTGGTGCAACCGGATTCAAAAGTACAAGAAGTGTCTTAAACTCGTCTCTTGTAACGGAACCTTTTTTGTAGAAGTCATTAATCAATGCCATCATGGCAGCAATTGCTGTATTGTACTTCAAGGTTTCAAAATCGTTACTTACTTTCTTAATGGTCTGATGCATTTTTGTCTCCAAGTCAGCGGAATAGCCTTCTTCATCTGTCACCATATCTTTTAACTTCCATACACGCTCTAAGAAACGGCGGCAGCCTTTTACTCCATCTTCTGACCATGCAGCAGCGGCATCAAACGCACCAATAAACATTTCGTAGGTGCGGAGTGTATCAGCACCGTATACATTTACAATATCATCCGGGTTTACAACATTACCACGGGATTTGCTCATCTTCTCGCCATTTTCACCAAGAATCATACCATGGGATGTTCTCCTCTGATATGGCTCTTTGGTCGGTACTACGCCCTGGTCATATAAGAACTTATGCCAGAAACGGGAATACAAAAGGTGAAGGGTCGTATGCTCCATACCACCATTGTACCAGTCAACCGGCAGCCAGTATTTGAGAGCCTCTTTGCTGGCAAGTGCTTCATCATTTGTTGGGTCAATATAACGCAGGAAGTACCACGAAGAACCAGCCCACTGAGGCATTGTATCTGTCTCACGCTCTGCTTTTCCGCCACAGCATGGACAAGTTGTCTCAACCCAGGAACGGATTTTGGAAATTGGAGATTCCCCGTTATCCGTTGGTTCATAGTTGTCTACCTCCGGCAGACGAAGCGGAAGTTCTTCTTCAGGAATCGGTACATAACCACATTTTTCACATTTTACAATCGGAATCGGCTCACCCCAGTAACGCTGTCTGGAAAATACCCAGTCACGCAGTTTGAAGTTTTTCTTTGCCGTTCCCACTTTCTTATCCTCTAACCAGGCAATAATTTCTTTCTTTGCCTCTTCTACAGATTTACCGGTTAAAAATCCGGAATTCACAAGAGTTCCCGTAGCAACATCCGTGAAGGCCTCTTTTTCCACGTCACCGCCTTCAATTACTTCATGAATCGGCAAATTGAATTTCTTGGCAAATTCCCAGTCACGGGTATCATGTGCCGGTACCGCCATAATCGCTCCGGTTCCGTAGCTCATCAATACATAATCGGATACCCAGATTGGAATTTCCTCACCATTTACCGGATTAATTGCCGAAAGTCCGTCAATTGCTACACCTGTTTTATCTTTTGCTAACTCGGTTCTCTCAAAATCGGATTTTCTTGCTGCCATCTCACGGTAGGCTACAATCTCATCCCAGTTTTTAATCTCATCTTTGTACTTATCCAGATATGGATGTTCCGGAGATACTACCATGTAAGTTACACCAAACAAAGTATCCGGACGTGTCGTGTAAATGCGGAGCTTTTCTTCTTTGTCTTTGATTTTCTTTTTCAATCTCTTTCATTTTTTCTAATTTTTCACTTTGATACTCAAAAGGAAAATCATTGATTTCTAATTCATTAAGTTTCATAATAACTGCCCCTAAATGACCACACATAGAATCTTGATCATTAAATGGACACGCACATTTATAAGAAACGACTTTATTATCTTTAATTTCTAATGAACATTTTTGTATGTGATTAAAAACTGAAACGACAGCATCAATATGATAAAGATCATCTTTTAAAGTAATATACATACTTTCTACATTATCATAGTGATGATATCTTCTGGCAATCTCTAAGTTATTTTTACTTTTTACAACATTTAAATTAATATTAAATTTCAATTTCATCACCTTCTTCTAAACATTCATCTAACATTTCGTGTATTTTCTTTCTTCTTGGA
>ENA-OPVV01001930-OPVV01001930.1-human-gut-metagenome-genome-assembly--contig:-NODE-1930-length-13691-cov-2.210692_pt1 | contig 13691 bp, 10 predicted proteins | sample MGYA00241500_ERZ501992 | MGnify/ENA primary metagenome ERZ501992 (study PRJEB25962, sample SAMEA2043052) | human gut metagenome | biome: human gut; feature: human-associated habitat; material: faeces...
CACCGGTTTTTTTTGGACAAAAGAGCAACCGTCTCCACATGATAAGTTCCCGGGAACAAATCCACCCCGCTGATCTTCTCCACTTTATATCCACGTCCCTGTATCATCTCCAGATCCCGTGCCAGACTGGTCGGTTTGCATGCGATATACACCAGACGCTCCACTCCGAAATTCAGGATCTTCATAAGCGCCTTCGGATTCACGCCATCTCTCGGTGGATCGAGCATGATCAGATCCGGAACTTCCCCCAGTTCATCAATGACTTTCAATACATCCCCGGCCCAGAATGTACAATTGTCCAGATTATTTAACTTCGCATTTTCTTTTGCTGCTTCTACCGCTTCTTCTACAATCTCCACACCAACCACTTTCTTCGCAACCGGCGCAAGGATCTGTGCGATCGTTCCTGTTCCGCTGTACAGATCGAAGACAACTTTTTCATTCGTATCTCCGATGTATTCTCTGGCTGTCTCATACAAGACTTCCGCTCCCAACGAATTAGTCTGGAAAAATGAGAATGGTGTGATCTTGAATTTTAATCCAAGTAATTCCTCGTAGAAATAATCCTGTCCGAACAGGACTTCTGTTCCTTCGTCTTTTACGACATCTGCAAGGCTGTCGTTCTTTGTATGCAGGATTCCGACCAATGTTCCATCAAAGTTCATTGCTGTCATCTTTTCCAACCATGCAGCCTTAAATGTCTGGATTTTTTTCATTGCCTCTGCCGGATCAACTCCGAGTTCTGCCGTATCGGATGCTGTGACCAGATCCACCAGGATTTCTCCTGTCTTTACTGCTTTTCTTACCAGCAGGTGGCGGAAATATCCAACATGACGCATGCGGTGATAATATGGAAGTCCCGATTCTCCCGCACATTCCAGTGTACATGCAAGAATCTTTCTGTAATCTTCATCTACGATCTGACAATCTGTCACATTTACAATATCATGAAAACTTCCGCGTTTATGCATCCCAAGTGCCAGTGGTCCGTCTTTGTATTCATCTCCGAATGAAAATTCCATCTTATTACGGTATTCGGTCCTGACAGGACTTGGTTTGATACCTTCCCAGATATACTCCCCGTCTACCGCTTCATCCATCATTTTTTTCACCTGCTCATTCTTCATGGCAAGCTGCTCTTCATACGGAAGATTCTGATAAGTACAGCCTCCGCACTGTCCGAAATGTGGACAGACTGACGGAATCTCGCTGGCTGACGGTTCCAGTACTTCCAGAAGACGCCCTTCTGCCTTTCCTTTTCTGATCTTATTGACTGAAAATCTTACTTTCTGTCCCGGCACGCCATTCTTTACGACTACCCATCTGTCTTCTTCCGGCAGATAAATGCGCCCTTTATTTGGAAATTCTACGGATTCTATAATTCCTTCGTATACCTGTCCTTTTTTCATATCTATCCTTTCTGTCATAGCTTTTGTCTATTGCAATTTATTTCATTATCTTTACTATTTCTGGTTCTGTCTCTTGTTCCGCTTTTCTATCCTTTATATACTGCTTTCAGGATTGTCCCTTCCTGTTCCAATTTCACATGTTTCAGACTTTTCACATACTGATTGAACTGGGAATATCCATAATCGCGGATCTTAAAGTCTTTGTATTTTTCATACATTTTATTTCCCAGTGTACTGAGTTCTACTCCGGATCTTCCCGACTTTTTCACAATCTGTACGACGTAGCTATCGATATTTTCCTTCAGATCCTGATCCTCTCTTAAAGTAACCGACACAATATTTCCATGTTTTACCATCTGGATTCTTGTGAATTCCTCCAGAAACTTGGACAGCATATTATACCCGTAGCTCCGCACATCAAAGTCCGGGTAAAGACTGACCAGACGGCTTCCTACTTCACCGAGTCCGGTTGGCTTATTGATATCCTGATTCTCAATGATCATCTTAATGATCGCATCTTCAATCTTCTCTTTACTTCGTCTGTCATGTGTTGTCTCGCTCTTCGATGTTCCCGGATTCTGCTCACTCATCAGATTTTCCAGAATCGTAAACTTATCACACGCTTTCCTGAATGGCTCCGGAGTCTTATTTTCTCCCATGCCAATAACCATCTTTCCGCTCTCTCTAAGACGGCTGACGAGTCTTGTAAAGTCGCTGTCACTGGATACAATGCAAAATCCATCCACATCATTCGTGTACAGGATATCCATCGCATCAATGATCATAGCTGAATCGGTAGAATTCTTTCCTTGTGTATAACTAAACTGCTGGATCGGCGTGATCGAGTTTGTCAGAAGTTCATCTTTCCAGCTTGAATGCTGTGTGCTCGTCCAGTCTCCGTATATTCTTTTATATGTAATGATCCCATATTTTGACAATTCTGTCAGGATCGGCTTGATGTATTTTGCTGATACATTATCTGCATCAATCAGTAGTGCATAACACTGTTCCTGCATGCCTTCTCTCTCTTCTTTCTATAAATATTACTGAATTTTCCATGCGGACGCACTTGAGATTGCAAAAGAAAAGCAGGCCAGTCGCCTTTCTTTTACCAGATCGGTTTCTAACCTGCTTCTTTCTTCACTTATTCATCCGCCCGGTTCTTATACCTGATCGTCATCATCGAAAAAGTCATCGTCGAAATCATCGTCATCAAAATCATCCTCGAAGTCTTCCAGGTAATCCGGGGTAAAGAAGCAATATACTGCATAAGCGATTCCTGCAACTGCAGCTACAGCTCCGACTACTGCCAGAATCCAGAGTACGGTCTTGCCGTGTTTGTCCTCTTCTTTTTTATTCATCAGTTCGCTAAGCTTGGATGCTGCAATAATATCTTCTACTTTACTCATGCTCCCACGTCCTTTCCTCTGCTCTTTCGGCAAATCATTCTTTACTTATTATAACACTTTACGTAGTGTATGACTACTTATTTTTCAGATTTTTCTCCTGTATCCCGGATAGATTCCGGATTGTTATACTTTCTGAAGTCTTGCAAATGTGGCAAACATCTTCTTTGTTCCGGGTCCGTCGAAGTGAACTGTTACTTCATAATCACGTCCGCCTTCAATGATTGCAGTTACCGTTCCTTCTCCGAATTTGATATGTCTGACACGGTCTCCCACTCCGTAAGGAAGCTTTCCGCCTTTTGGTGTCCCGAACTGCTGTACCGGCTTTGGTGCGGTAAATGCCTTCGTCTTAAATGTTTCTTTCGCCTGCATGAAAGAGGTCTTCACCCTTACCTGCTCACTTTCTTCTTTCTTCTCTTTTTTTGCTGATGGTCCTGTCTCCAGAAGTTCCAATGGGATTTCTTTTAAGAAACGGGACATCTTCTTATACTGTGTCTCCCCATGTACCATACGTTTTCTTGCACAGGTCAGTGTCAGATCTTTCTCTGCTCTTGTGATTCCTACATAACATAATCGTCTTTCTTCTTCCAGTTCTGCCGGATCGTCTGCGGTAATCGTCATATAGCTCGGAAACAGTCCGTCTTCCATTCCTGCCAGATATACATGCGGGAATTCCAGACCTTTTGCACTATGTAATGTCATCAATACGACATAATCCGTACTTTCATCCAGACTGTCGATATCTGCTACCAGAGCTACATCCTCAAGAAATCCTCCAAGTGTCGGTACTTCATTCTGTAGCGCACAGCTTTCTTCATAAGCAGCGATCTTATTGCGGAGTTCGTCTATATTTTCAATTCTTGATGTTGCCTCTTCACTCTCACATTCGTGGATCAGCGCATCGATATAACCAGTTTCTTTGATAACTTCCTCCAACAATTCCAATACACTCATGTCTTCTGTATCATTCTTAAAATGCTCGATCATTGCAACGAACGATTCCAGTTTTGCCTGTCCTCTTCCAATGTTCGGGATCAGGTCAACGGCACGAAGTGCATCATAGAAGCTGCATTCTCTGGTTGATGCGTATTCCTGCACACGGTTGATGCTGGTCAGTCCGATTCCACGCTTCGGAACATTTACAATACGTCTGACAGCCAGATCATCTCTTCCGTTATCAATCGTCTTCAGATATGCAAGAAGATCCTTGATCTCACGTCTCGCATAGAAGTTCACACCGCCGATGACTTTATATGGAATACTGTCACGGACAAAACGTTCCTCGAACATACGGGACTGTGCATTGGTACGGTAAAGAACTGCATTATCTTTGTAGCTGCAGAGTTCTTTATTGACATGGCGTCTGATGTCACCGACTACATATTCTGCCTCTTCATAAGCAGAATCAAACTGACGTAACTGGATCATATCTCCATCTTCATTCTCTGTCCAGAGCGTCTTGTCTTTTCTTCCCTGATTGTTCCGGATCACGGCATTGGCAGCATTCAGGATATTGCCGGTAGAACGGTAATTCTGCTCCAGCTTGATCACTTTAGTATCTTCAAACACATGTTCAAAATCCAGGATATTCTTAATGTTCGCGCCGCGGAACTTATATATGGACTGGTCATCGTCTCCAACCACACACAGATTACGGTACTTGGATGCCAGCAGACGGATCAGTTCGAACTGTACTGTATTTGTATCCTGATACTCATCTACCATGATATAACGGAAACGCTCCTGATAATATTCCAGTACATCTTTCTGTGTCTGGAAAAGCTGCACGGTCTTAAACAACAGATCATCAAAATCCAATGCATTATTTGATCGGAGCTGTTTTTCATATTCTTCATATACTTCTACAATTTTTTTCCGGCTGTAATCTCCTTCCGCACGCATACGGTATTCCTGTGGTGTCACCAGTTCATCCTTTGCTTTGGAAATCTCTGACAACAGTGCTCTTTCCCGGAACATCTTCGTATCTACCTGCAGAAGCTTACAGACCTCACGCATCAGTGTCTTTTGATCGTCACTGTCGTAGATTGTAAAGTTGGTATCATATCCGAGCAGATCGATATGGCGTCTTAAGATACGCACGCACATGGAATGGAAGGTGCTTACCCATATACTCTCTGATCCGTATCCAACCAATTTGTCGACACGTTCCCTCATCTCTCCGGCTGCTTTATTCGTAAATGTAATTGCAAGGATATTCCATGGATTCACCTGCTGCTCTTCAATTAAGTAAGCAATTCTGTGTGTCAGAACACGGGTCTTTCCGGATCCTGCTCCTGCAAGGATCAGAAGTGGTCCTTCTGTATGGAACACTGCTTCTCTTTGTTGTTCATTTAATGTATCGTATATACTCAATCTTATGGTTTCCTTTCTTTCCGGTTTTTTATTCTTCTTTTTTCTTTCCGGCCTGTTCTGCTTTCGTCATGGATTCATGCTCTCTTTTTATTTCGCTATAAAGAGCCGTTGATGTCCAGTTCTGATTCTTTGCGGTAACGATTGCCTTCAGCGGAACCTGTACTTTTTCTTTTTTCATCTGGAATAATAGCTTATCCAATATCCGATTATCTGCCAGTAGCATGACAAGCATCTCTTCTTCAAAGTCTGTGATTTCTTCATTTTTTTCATTGTCTGTCCCGGCAGTTTCCTCCCTTGATGCCTCTTCCGCCACTTCTTCTTTCAGTCCGGTCAGTACTCCGATTGTCTTTGAATACTCTTCTTTTTCCACATATTTCACACGAAAGCCAAGAAAACTTCCCAGCATGCCGATCTTTCTTCCCTTTTTCGTGCCTTTCAGATTATAACATAGCATGATTGATTTCATATGCATTCTACCCCTTTTCGAATGTCTGTTTCCATTATAGTTGCTTTGTCCGGGTTCTGCAAGAAACAATTTGGGACGGAGGATTTTAAAAAATCCTCCGTCCCAAATTAAAAAAATGTCCTGTCCCTTTTTCATTTTCATTCATCATCCGATTCATTTACGCGCTGATCGCATTTCCCGTATACAGCTGATAATATCTGCCTTTCTCTTCGATCAGTTCATCATGTGTACCACGCTCAATGATTCTTCCCTGTTCCAGTACCATAATGCAGTCAGAATTGCGGACTGTCGATAATCTGTGGGCAATAACAAATGTTGTCCTTCCACGCATCAGCTTATCCATTCCATCCTGTACGATCCGTTCCGTTCTGGTATCGATGGAACTGGTTGCTTCATCAAGGATCAATACCGGAGGATCAGCAATAGCGGCTCTTGCAATTGCCAGAAGCTGGCGCTGTCCCTGGCTTAAATTTGCTCCGTCTCCGGTCAGCATCGTATCATAGCCTTTCGGAAGTCTTCGGATAAAGCTGTCGGCATTTGCAAGCTTTGCTGCTGCCACGATCTCTTCATCAGTCGCATCCAGTTTACCAAAGCGGATATTGTCACGCACCGTTCCGGTGAATAAATGTGTATCCTGCAGAACAATCCCAAGTGAATGTCTGAGATCCGCTTTCTTAATCTTGTTAATGTTGATTCCATCATAACGGATCTTGCCGTCCTGGATATCATAGAAACGGTTGATCAGATTGGTGATCGTCGTCTTACCTGCTCCGGTCGATCCGACGAATGCAATCTTCTGTCCCGGTTTGGCATATAATTTGATATCATGCAATACAATCTTCTCATCATTATAACCGAAATCCACACCATTGAATACGACTTCACCTTTCACCTCCACATAATCCACACTGCCATCATTCTGATGTGTATGTTTCCATGCCCAGCGTTCGGTTCTTTCTTCACACTCTGTAAGCTTTCCGTCTTCTTCTTTCGCATTGACCAGTGTTACATAACCTTCATCCAGTTCTTCTTTTTCATCCATCAGCTTAAAAATACGGTCGGCCCCGGCCATCGCCATAACAATTGCATTCATCTGCATACTGATCTGGTTGATCGGCATACTGAAGCTCTTATTAAATGTCAGGAAGCTTGCCAGACCTCCGAGGGTAAAACCTCCGACCTTTCCAAGTGCCAGCACACCCCCGATGATCGCACAGATCACATAACTGATATTTCCGATCTGTGCATTGATCGGTCCTAAAAAGTTGGCAAATGTATTGGCTTTGTCTGCACTGACATATAGTTCATCATTCAGCTTCTTGAAGTTCTGCATGTTCTCCTCTTCATGGCAGAATACCTTTACCACCTTTTGTCCGTTCATCATCTCTTCGATATAACCGTTCACAGTTCCCAGGTCTTTCTGCTGTTTTGCAAAATATGCCCCGCTCTGTCCGGCAGATTTTTTTGAACAGAATACCATGATTCCGACCATGATCATCGTTACGACCGTAAGTGGGATACTTAAGATCAACATACTGACAAATACACTGATGATCGTAATCCCACTGTTCAGAAGCTGCGGCATACTCTGGCTGATCATCTGTCTTAATGTATCAATATCATTCGTATATACCGACATGATATCTCCATGTGCATGCGTATCAAAATACTTGACCGGTAGTTTCTCCATATGAGAGAACAGATCATTTCTTAAGTTGCGTAGTGTCCCTTGCGTCACATTGACCATCAGACGGTTATAACCGAATGTTGCCAGTACACCCAGTGCATAAAATGCTGCTACTCTGGCGATCGCATGTGCAAGCGGTGTAAAATTGGGGTTATCTGATAATAAAAATGGTGTGATATATTCGTCGATCAGGTTCTTCATGAACATCGTTCCCTGCACATTGCAAAGAACACTGACAACAATCAATACTACTACACTGATGCAGTGAAACTTATAATCTTTTAATACATATTTCATAAGGCGGAGGAATAATTCACCCGGATTTTTTACCTGTGCTTTCATTCCTCTCGGCTGTCTTCCCGGTCCCGGCATCTTATTCACCCTCCTTCTCGTCAAAATCGCCGCCACCACTGGTCTGTGATTCATAGACTTCACGGTAGATATCATTCTGTTCCAGTAATTCTTCATGTGTACCGAATCCATTGACCTTACCGTCTTCCATAACGATGATACGGTCAGCATCCTGTACGCTTGAGATTCTCTGTGCAATGATCAGTTTCGTTGTATCCGGAATTTCTTCACGAAACGCTCTTCGGATCTTCGCATCTGTTGCGGTATCTACCGCACTGGTACTGTCATCCAGAATCAGTACTTTTGGCTTCTTAAGTATTGCTCTTGCAATACATAGTCTCTGCTTCTGACCTCCGGATACGTTACTTCCGCCCTGCTCGATGTAGGTCTCATATCCTTTCGGGAAACGGTCGATGAACTCATCCGCACATGCAAGTTCACACGCGTGTCTGCATTCTTCCAAAGTTGCTTCCTTGTCTCCCCAGCGGAGATTATCAAGGATTGTTCCGGAGAACAGCACATTATTCTGCAAGACTACTGATACCTGATCACGAAGCACTTCCATATCATAATCTTTGACATTTCTGCCACCGACCAGTACTTCGCCTTTCGTCACATCGTACAGACGACTGATCAGGTTAACCAGACTCGTCTTGGCACTTCCTGTTCCTCCGATGATTCCGATCGTCTCACCGGAACGGATCTTCAGATCAATATCTTCCAGTACCGGTTCGTCACTGTCCTTTTTATACGCAAAGTCCACATGACGGAATTCAATACTTCCATCTTCTACTTTCATGGCCGGATGTTCCGGATTCTTAAGATCACTCGTCTCATTTAACACTTCGGAGATACGTCTCGCACTTGCCATACTCATAGCGACCATGACAAATACCATCGACAACATCATCAGACTCATCAGAATATTCATGCAATATGTAAGAAGACTCATCAGTTCTCCTGTCGTCAGGGAATCACTTGCGATCATCTTTGCTCCGAACCAGCTCACTAACAGGATACAGGTGTATACCGCCGTCTGCATCATCGGTGCATTGAATACCAGATTTGTCTCTGCTTTTACAAAAATGTTATAGATATTCTCACTTGCTCTTCGTAACTTAGATGTCTCCTGTTCCTCTCTTACATATGCCTTCACGACACGGATCGCAGATACATTCTCCTGCACGGATTCATTCAGATCATCGTACTTTGGAAATGCCTGCTGGAAATATTTTGTCGCATGGCTCATGATCAGGAACAATAAAATTCCAAGAATAATTACCGCTACAAGATAGATACATGCCAGTCTCGCATTGATTGTAAATGCCATGACCATCGCACAGATCATACTGGCCGGTGCTCTGGTGAACATACGCAGGATCATCTGATATGCATTCTGTATATTGGTTACATCCGTTGTCATTCGGGTTACAAGTCCTGCTGTGCTGAATTTATCAATATTTGAAAATGAAAATGTCTGAATATTGTTAAACATAGCCTCTCGTAAGTTCCTTGCAAATCCCGCCGATGCTTTTGCACCGAATCTTCCGCCCATCATTCCGGCGAATAATCCGATGACCGCCGCAACAACCATGATTCCGCCGACTTTGTAGATGTGGTGGATATCCCCGGTATTGACCCCTTTATCAATAATTGATGCCATCAGATATGGGATGATCATCTCCATCAATACCTCAAGGATCATAAAGAGCGGAGTTGCAATGGATGCTGCTTTAAATTCTTTAATCTGTTTTGCTAATGTCTTAATCATTCCATTTACGCCCTTTCTATTTCGTTTCTTGTTTTATAGTTACATTTATAACTCCGATTTTCCGGATTACCTGACTTCATATTTCTTCACATTCTGATTAATCTGGTCTAATACCTTATAAAAAATATGAAGTTCTTCTTCTGATATGCCTTCGGAAAGCTCTTCTTCGATATGCTCCACAATATCCTCAAAAGATTCCTGACTTGCAATTCCTTTTTCTGTCAGGATTACTTTTTTTAACCTGGCATCCTGTTTTACCGATTCTCTTCTTACGAATCCCTTCTTTTCCATCAATTGAAGCAGATTCGTAACTGTAGATCTACCTACTGCAAATCTTTGTTCAATATCCTTCTGAAAAATATCCTGCTCCCGGTTCTCATACAGATACCGTATGATCCAGCCATGCATCATCGTCACCTCATCCACTCCGGACTTTCTCACATGTGCAGACAGATTCCTTGACAATTTCAGATCCGCACAGTGTATCTCCGGTCCGATCTTTCTTCCTTTTCTTTCCACATTACCATCCTTTCCGTTCAATTGTTCACGCTCAAATTGTTTGTTATCAAATTGTTTGTTAGCGAACTTATTTTATCATATCCAATTAAAATGTCAATAACTTCTCCGATATTCAGCCGTATTTTCCAGACATTTTCTGCAACGTGTATAAAAAAACGCTTGCCATCTAGTTTTCAAAACTATATAATAATTACATTGAGGTGATAAAAAATGACAATAGACACAAAAGATATGCTGAACAGCATTTTATCAAGCATCTCACGGATTGATTACGTGAGACCCGATGATATTCCGAATATAGATTTATACATGGATCAGGTTACTACCTTTATGGAAAAAGAACTGGCATCCAGTAAACGCCATGAAGATGATAAGATCCTTACTAAGACCATGATCAACAACTATGCCAAGAACAATCTTCTCCCTCCACCTGTGAAGAAGAAGTACTCCAAAGAGCATCTGCTGATAATGATCTTTATCTATTATTTTAAAAATTTTCTTTCTATTAAAGATATTGAAACTATGTTAGAACCGATTACGGATAAGTATTTTGACACAGATCAGGATTTTGATATCACTTCTATCTATAAAGAAGTATGCGAACTGGAAAAGTCCAGAATTCCGGAATTTGAAAAAGAAATTATCCGCTCTTATAATTCTTCTAAAAAATGTTTTGATGAAGCACCGGAAGATGACAGGGATTCTCTGCAGTTGTTTGCATTTATCTGTAACCTGAGTTTTGACATCTATGTTAAAAAGCAGATTGTAGAAAAGCTTTTGGATAATTTCCCCAATCTGCTTCACTCTGAAAATACCGGTGTCAAAAAGGATTCGGCCAAAAAAAAGAAATAAGACCGCACGTCTTATTTCTTTTTTTGCTTCTGCATTCTTGCCAAATGCATCTGCACTGTTTTTTCGCACTTTATTCTGCTTTTTCGTCTTTGACTTCCACAAGTCCGATTCTCTCGAATACCATGTCATATCCGTCATTACCGTAATTCAGCGAACGATTCACACGACTGATCGTTGCTGTTGAAGCGCCTGTCTTTTCTGCAATCTCAAGATAAGTCTTGTGTTCTCTTAACATCTTTGCAACTTCAAAACGCTGTGATAATGAAAGCAATTCATTAATCGTACAGATATCTTCAAAAAATGTATAACACTCCTCTTTATCTTTGAGGCTTAAAATTCCCTGAAACAGATAGTCAACTGCCTCTGTTCTGATTTTCTTACTCATAGCATTATCTCCTTCGTAGCAGATTCATTACTTTTACATTTTAACACACTAAAATTGCAAAGTCTATAGTTTTTTCCCATGTTTTATACATGCTTTTAATTTTTCCAGTGAAACATTGGCAACCAATTCTTCCGGAAAATCTGTTTCTCTCAATATTTCTTCCGCATATGGATACTCTGCAATATCTGCATCCACATGTGAATCACTGCCAAGCACGATCATCACTCCGTGTGCTTTACATTCCTTTACCATCTCCAGACAGTTCTCTTTTGTATTCTCTCGAAATCCTTCCGAACGCAGTGATGAATTATTTACTTCCAGTAATGTTCCAGTTTCTTTTGCTTTTTTTACCAGACGCTTCATATCTACAGGAAATCTCCCGTCGTCCGGATGTCCAATGATGTCCACATACGGATGTTCCATTACTTTCTCATATGCTGCGGTTACATTGTCTATTGTCCGTTCAGCTTTAAAACACGGCATATGAATACTGGCGATTGCAATATCAAGTCTTTCAAGAACCGAATCCGGGAGATCGGTCTCCCCCCGCACATTCATGATATTCAGTTCTGTTCCTAATAACAGCTCAATCCCGTATTTTTTTCTTGGAACAATTCTTAAATTTTGGAAATAGAACAAATGACAAGTTCCGGGCATCTCTGGTGCATGTTCCGTAATTGCAAGTCCCTTCAGTCCTTTATCCGCTGCTGCTTGCGCCATCTCATTCAGCGTATTATATGCATGTCCACTTGCGAGCGTATGCGTATGTGTGTCAATTTCTACTCTCATTTCCTGCTTCTCCTTCCTGTTGTATTTCATCAGATCTTCTTTATCTGTTATTTTTATTTATTATTTTAAATTGTAACTTTTCTTCTTTTCAGCTTTAACGCTCTAATATTTCACAACATGAAGTATTATACCGTATAATTTTCTTTTTTTCTACCCATTCTATACCGGAAAGCAGGTTTTCCTCTTTTTTTACTAAATAACCACCATTTATTCACCCCTCTAATATATCTGAATTATAAAGGAGTTTTTATTATGAAGAAACATGAAAAAAAGACTGTAAATGTAAACCCATTATCCAACCAGGAACTCATTGATTCTTACGATTATCTCGCAACTGCTGCCTCTTCTCATGACTGTACCGGTCTGATTCCTTCTGCACCTCTTAATCCTGCGGAACTGGATTCGTATGAGGAACTTTATCCATTCCTTCCTCCGGTCTCATCCGCAGATGATGCTCCGGAGCAGGCTCCGCCTTCCGGTAAAAATCCATCTGATATTAAGGGTTAATGTCCATCTGAAAATACTCTGCAAAATACCTGTTTTTTCTTGACATGCCTTCCAATCACAGCTAATCTTATAGAAGTATAAAAATTATATTATGTATATTGAGAGGTAACTGATCATGAAAAACATACTAATGATAGCAACCGGTGGTACGATTGCATCCAAAGAGGGGGATCTTGGATTGACACCGGCTGTGACAGGGGAAGAACTTGCAGCCAGCGTACCGGGAATCAAAGACATCTGTCATCTGGAAATACTTCAACTTATGAACATCGACAGCACCAATATGCGTCCACGTCAATGGCTGATGATCCGTGATGCGATCATGGAAAATTATAACAACTACGATGGGTTTGTCGTTCTTCACGGAACAGACACCATGGCATATACTGCTGCCGCCCTGTCTTATCTGATCCAGGACAGTGTAAAGCCAATTGTACTGACCGGTTCCCAGAAACCAATGGCCAATCCTTATACCGATGCAAAGATCAATCTGTTCCAGAGTATTCTGTATGCTGCCGACGATCTTTCCTGCAATGTCTGCATTGTATTTAACGGAAAAGTTGTTGCCGGAACCCGCGGACGTAAGCAGCGCACCAGAAGTTTTGATGCATTTGACAGTATGAACTTCCCTGAACTTGCCATTATCCGTGACAGCCGTATCATCCGTTACTATACGGAAGAACGTCCCGCTCCTCAGGATCTGAAATCTTACGCAAGTCTTAATGACCGTGTCTTTGTGCTGAAACTGACTCCGGAAGTCAAAGCTGAGATTTTCGATCTGTTGAGTGGTCACTATGATGCTATCATCCTGGAAACCTTTGGTATCGGCGGCATCCCGGAATATGATGATTCCTTTGAAAAAGCGATCTTCTCCTGGGTAGATTCCGGCAAAACAATCGCTGTCACCACACAGGTGCCGGAAGAAGGCTGTGATCTTGGCGTATATCAAGTTGGAAAAAAATTCAGTAATCATAAAGGAATCCTACAGTCCGATGATATGACAACAGAATCCATTGTTGCAAAACTGATGTGGATTCTTGGTCAGACGGATAAACAGGATGAGATTGCGCGGTTATTTTATCGCGAGATCAATCACGACAGAGTCTGAGTTGATTTGGGATTTAATTCAGAAAGGCTGTGGATACCCGAACCGGAATAAAGCTTGGAAAGGTGTTC
>ENA-OPVV01001936-OPVV01001936.1-human-gut-metagenome-genome-assembly--contig:-NODE-1936-length-13663-cov-1.852513_pt1 | contig 13663 bp, 10 predicted proteins | sample MGYA00241500_ERZ501992 | MGnify/ENA primary metagenome ERZ501992 (study PRJEB25962, sample SAMEA2043052) | human gut metagenome | biome: human gut; feature: human-associated habitat; material: faeces...
CCGGCAAAGGACGCCCCGGCGACGGCGGGCGAGATCATTGCGGACACCATCTGCAACATTCTCAAGGAGAGGGGATTCGCCCATGAACGATCTGACAGGTAAGCGAATCGGGTTTGTGGTCACCGGTTCGTTCTGTACCTTTTCCGCCGCTTTCGCACAGGCAAAACGCCTGCGGGAGTCCGGCGCAGTGCTGACGCCGATCTTCTCGGAGCACGCCGCCGGCATGGATACACGCTTTGGCACGGCGGCGGTGCGTGTGGCAGAGCTGGAGGAGATCTGCGGCAAAAAGGCGCTCCGCACCATTGCGGAGGTGGAACCGCTCGGCCCGAAATCCATGCTGGATGTGCTGGCGGTGGCACCCTGTACGGCAAATACAGCGGCAAAGCTGGCGCACAGCATTACGGATACCACGGCGACCATGGCGGTGAAATCCATGCTGCGCCGGCAAAAACCCGTGGTGCTGGCGCTCGCCACCAACGATGCCCTGCGTGGCTCGGCGAAAAATATCGGGCTGCTGATGAATACCAAGCACTATTATTTCGTGCCCCTGCGGCAGGATGCGCCGGCGGAGAAGCCCGCCTCCCTGGTGGCGGATTTCAAACAGCTGCCGGAAACCGTGTCCCTTGCGCTGGACGGAAAACAAATTCAGCCTGTGTTTTTCTCGTAGACACAAACCGTTAACAACCTTATGGTATACTAAAAAGCAGGTGGAAATCGACAGCTCGGTTTCCACCTGTTTGTGACTGGACGAAATATGCGGATGAAACGGGGAGAATGCATCAATGGCATGGATCATTTTGAAGCAGGCGGCGATCATGCTGCTGCTGAATCTGGTGGGCATCATCGCCTACCGCACGAAAATTGTGGACAAGAACGGCGGCCGCCAGTTCTCCAGCTTTGTGCTGGAGATCGTCACGCCGGTGCTGGTGGTGAACGCCTATTCCGAGGTGGAGTACGAGTTCCGGCTGGTGGTGAATATGCTGTGGACGTTCCTCATTGCGGCAATCTCCTACGTGGTGGCGATCACGGCGGCGTACCTGCTGATTCGCCGGAAAGCCGGCAGGGAGACGGAGATTGAGCGCTTCTCCGTCATCTACAGCAACTGCGGCTTCATGGGCATCCCTCTGGCGAGCGCCCTGCTGGGCAACGAGGGTGTGTTCTACGCCACGGCGTTCCTCACCATCTTCTTCTGCTTTGCGTGGACGCACGGCATCATGCTCCTCACCGGACAGCACGACCGCCGTGCCCTCCTGAAAAAGTTCTGCTCTCCCACCATGATCGGCATTGCCATCGGACTGGTGCTGTTTTTCTGCCGCATCCAGCTGCCGGGAATTCTGCAAACCACCTTTGACTACGTGGCGGGGCTGAATACGCCGATGGCAATGGTCGCCTCCGGCATCAGTGTGGCGCAGGCCAACCTGCTGCAGGCGGTGCGCACCCCACGGGTGTACTACGTGAGCGCCGTGAAGCTGCTGGGCATTCCTCTGCTGCTGACGCTGCTGTTCCTGCCCCTGTCCTTTATCCCCATGGAGGTGCGGACGGTGGTGCTGGTGCTCATGGCAGCGCCCTCTGCGGCGATGTGCACGCTCCAGTGCCAGAAGCACAGCATGAACGACGTGTACGCCTCCGGCATCTTTGCCATGACAACGATTTTGTCCATGGCGGCAATGCCGGCGGTGGTGAAGCTGTTTACCACGCTGCTGGAATTGGTGTCGGCGTGACCTGCCGGAATGTGTATACGGTGTAAATTTTATCGGATTTGGCACTTTTTCAGTTGCAATTCGTAAAATTTTGTGATAAAATGAATAAATAAGAGAACCTCCGGATGGGTACGTAAGAGAAACCGGAGGCAAGAATCCGATTGTTCCGGAAACGGGATGGTCGGATATGTTTTGAAAAGAAAAGGAAGAACGTCATGAACGATTGTGGCATTAGTAAACTGGATCTCAAGCGGAGAAACCGCATGCAGATCCTGCGTGTGGTGCGGGAGCAGGGGCCGATCTCCCGTGTGGATATCTCCACGGCACTGCAAATCACCCGTGCGGCGGTTACCATCATCACCAATGAAATGATCTCCCAGCACATTCTGGAAGAGATCGGCGAGGAGCCGGTAGAACCCGGTGCGGCAGTCAAGAAGGGACGCCGGAAGATCCTGCTGGACATCAATGCAACGTATCGCTTTGCATTGGGCGTGTACGTGGATGAAAAGGAGATCTCCGTCGGACTGACCACATTGAATCTGGAGACCATGGACAAGAAGGTTATCATCCACGGCGGCAATCTGACGGCGGAATATGCGGCAGGGGTTATTGCCTCCACGGCGAAGACCATGCTGCAAAACAGCTGCCTCACCTCGAAGAACCTCATTGGCATCGGCATCGGCGTGATGCCCGCTGTGTGGCAGCAGCTGGACGGCGAGACCACCGAGGACGGCGTGCTGCAGTTCCCCCTGTTCCAGCGCCTTCTGACAGACCGCTGCAACACCACCATCTATCTGGGCAGCGCCGTGACGCAGTTCGCCATGGCAGGGGTGCAGTATCAGGCACGGAACCACGTCATCAGCAACCGCCAGCTCTTCCTGCACTGGGGGGACGACCACTTCTACGCCATCCCCATGCAGGGCGCAGAACCGCTCCATGACATTTGCAGCAGCCGGTACTACGTGGAGAATATGATCGTCGTGCCGGACGGCAGAGAGGCAGAGGGCTATCCCCGTGGCAGTGTGCGTGCAGAACTATCCCTCAGCGCCATCCAGAAGGACGTTTCCGCCGTATTCTCCGAGGCGCAGACACCGGCGCTGTACCAGCTCACAGACGGCGACCTGACGCAGGTCACGCTGGCCTCCCTGCTGACGGCATCGGAGGAGGACGTGGCACTGATTCCGGCGACGGAGCAGATCATGGCGAAGTTCAGCCTGCTGCTGAATAACCTCCGCTGTGCCTATTTCAGCGACAGCGTGTGTCTCCACGGCTTTGGCTTCACCCAGCGGAATCTGGAACAGGTGCAGACGTACCTGCGGGAGTACACCGAGGATACTTTCGCCGATACCGTGTCCCTCAGCCCCATTCAGGAGCGCTACCGCTTCCTGTGCGGCTGTATCTACGCCGTGCAGGAGGGATTCTTCCGGCGAGGCGGACTGAGCTGAGAATTTGAATTGCTGTGTACCCGTTTCCGGCATCGCCGGAGACGGGTTTTTTTTGCGGGAACAGGCTCAAAAAACATCGAAACGCAACGAGGGCACCCCCTCTGGCGGATGCCTTTGGGAGTGCCCTCATGCGTGGCGCAGAAACTGCGCACAATTCAGTTGCGAAACAGATTACTCTGTGTTAACTCTTACTTTCTCTTCTTGGAAACCAGAGCTACGCCGCCGATAACAGCTACAGCTACAGCAACGCCAGCGATCGGCAGTGCGTCACCAGTCTTCGGAGAAGAAGTGGAAGCAGCAGCAGCCTTCTTGGTGGTGGTAGCTGCCGGAGTAGCAGCCTTAGCGGTTGTGGTAGCCTTCGGAGCTGCAGTGGTTGCAGCCGCAGTGGTAACAACCGGAGCCTCGGTGGTCGGAGCCTCGGTGGTCGGAGCCTCAGTGGTCGGCTCTTCGGTGGTCGGCTCGCCCTTAACTACGATAGCGCCGGAAACTGCAGTGGTCAGACCGCCGTCGCCGTTTACGTTCTCGAACTGTGCCTTTGTGCCGTCACGGCCGGTAGCAGCAGCAGTGATGGTGTAGGTGTCACCCGGCTGAATGTCAGCATCCTTGATGTCGAAGATCAGGTATGCAACAGTTGCGCCGTTTGCAACGTCGTAAGCCAGAACGTTACCGTCACGGTCAGCGTCGGTGCTCAGGAACGGCAGCCATGCGAAGTCATATGCCTCAGAGTAAGCAAACTTCAGAGCCAGGCTGCTGGAGTTGCACTTGATGGAAGTGCAGTCCAGTTCGCTGGTGTCCCACTCAGCGCCCAGAGACAGCTTTACGAAGTTGTTGTCAACGCTTACCGGAACCTTGATCTGTCCAGCCTTAGCCTCTTCAACAGTTACTTCAACAGTGCCGATGGTTGCAGTGCCGCCAGCTGCGCTTGTCGGAACAGCCAGAACAGCAGCAGATGTAGCTACGATAGCAGCAGCAGAGAGAGCTGCCATTGTTCTTTTCAATGTAGTCTTCATTTTTCTATTTCCTTTCAAAAATAAATCTATGTTATGCACCCGGCGCAATATGCACCTTACGCCGGACACAGTAACAACGCATGAATTTGGGAATTGGGATTTGCTTACTTGCCGATCACGTCAGACCATACAACGTCCTTACCAGCAGCTCTGTAAGATACATACTGCAGGATGTTGAATGCGTCATCCATGGAGATCTCAGCATCTTCAGTCTTCTTGCCAGCCTTGGACTCGGTGTCGATGTCGCTTACATAGAATGCCAGCTTCTCCAGCAGTTCGTCAGAACCGTCAGTGAAGGTTACAGTCTTGCCAGCTGCGCTGGAAGAATAGTACTGCAGGGTATCGAATGCATCGTCCATGTCAACATCGCCGTCCAGCTGAGTGTCACCCTTCATTGCAACTGCAACAGTGGGCTTGTCTTCCAGAGCGGTCTTGTCAGCATCGCCAACGTAGTAGATGTCAACTGCGCCCTTGTAATACGGAGCAGTGTAAACATCTGCCGGAGTCTGGAGGAAGCCGAAGTAGCTTGCATCCAGATCCTTGGTGGTGCCATCCTTCAGGGTAGCAACAGCAGATACGATCAGCTCAGAAGCATCGAAGGACTCTTCATCAGAGAAGTATACGCCCTCGCCAACCTCAACGGAGATGCTCTCGATGTCCTTCATCGGGATGATGTCGGTAGAAGTAGTGGTTGTGGTCTCGCCAGTGCCGGAAGTGGTGGTAGTCTCACCGCTGCCGGAAGTGGTGGTAGTTTCACCAGTGCCGGAGGTGGTAGTGGTCTCACCGCTGCCGGAAGTGGTAGTGGTCTCACCGCTGCCGGAAGTAGTTGTGGTAGTGGTGGTATTGGTATCCGATGTTGTAGTAGTAGTGGTTTCCTTATCCTTCAGCTCGTATGTTACCGTACGGGTTACATCGAAGGAAACGGTACCGGTTGTTGCGAAAGTAACTTCAACTTCCTTTACGGTGTCGAAAGATACGAACTCCTTATCCGGATTCTGCTTTGCAACGTAAGCCTTGACAGCGTCCTGCTCAGCGTCCGGAATCTCGAATGTCAGGTCATATGCGCCATTGGTTGCGCTAGCCTTGAAGTTTGTGCCCTCGTTCAGAACAGCGGCAACGTCAGCAGCAGAGATGCTCAGCTTTACGTTTGCATCGCTCTGGGTCAGAACGTCGTTTACTGCGCTGATGCCCTTGTCGAAGTAGCTGCCGTATGCAGCAACCAGACCGTCAACGGTCTTCGGCTTGCTTGCAGCAGACTCGAAGCCATTCTTTGCAGCGAAATCAACGATTGCAGCAACCACTGCATCGGCATTTGCATAAGAAGTTTCCTCGAAAGAATTTGCTGCGATTGCCTTGGTCAGCTCGGTGTAGCTGCTGTAGTTTGCAGCAGCTTCGCCCAGGATCTTGCTGAACTGTGCAACATCAGCAGCCGGAACAGCAGCCTGTACCTGTGCAGACAGATCAGCAACCACTGCGTTCAGGTACTCGTCAAAAGCCGAAACGGTGTAAGCGGTGTTGTTCTTGTCGTTGGTGATAGAACCGGTTACAGTAGCTTCCTTGCTGTTTTCCAGATCGGTGGAAACAACGAAGCTGTAGTGTGTCTTCAGGATGGAAGCGTCTACGGTGTAGTCAACGCCCAGCTCGTTCAGCTTGTCCTGAATCTGCGGAACCATGTAAGCGCTCAGATCAGCGTCACCGGAAACGGTGAAAACGCCGTCCTTGACGGTCAGGGTCGGATTTGCAGAAGCGGAAACGATATCCTTTACCAGGCTGGTGTACTTGCCGGTGCCGGACAGGCCTTCCACGATGCTCTTTGCGTCAACGCTGTACTCGCCATTTACATCCTTTACATAGCCGGCCATACGGGTGTTCCAGTCGGAAACCTGCTTGCCGTCCTTGATCTCGGACTCCGGATTTACATACAGCAGCTTGTCTGCGGTGATCTGCGCTGCATCCGGCTTTACTGCTGCGGAGCTGGAGATTGCCAGTACCTGACCCATAGCCACCGGTACTGCAATGGCTGCAGCGAGAACTCTGTTAAATTTCTTCATTCTCTTTTTACCTCTCTCTGTAAGAATTTTGTTTGTATTGCCGTCCGTCAATTTGGGCAGATACGATACATGGCGGATACGGCGCACCCCGTTCACATTGCTGATATGAAACTCTGCGACAGACGCCGCAGCCGGTGTGTGCCGCCGTTCAGCGGCAAGAAATGAATATTTACAAGTACCCGCAAAAGGTCTTATAAATAATTTACAAGTGTATTTTAACATATTATTTCGCCCGTGTCAAGCCCATCCGACTAACTTTTTTAAAATTCTTTGGGGAATATCATGCCCGTTTTTGTAGCTTTTTCACAATTTTCAGCGAGTCCGGCGGGACAGCAGCAGGCTTTTCCGTCGATTTTGGCAGCCTGCGGAACGGCTGGGAAAAGTTTTCAACAGGTTTTCAACAACTCCGTTTGTGCGTTTCTACCAGTGCCGCAGACTTTTGGGGAAACCATGCACTCCCGCAGGAGAACTCTGCGGGGGTGCGCTTTTGGGACGAACCGCCTCAGCCGACCAGACCGGAGCGTTCAATGCCCTCGGTGAAGTACTTCTGCAAGAAGACGTACATGATCAGGATGGGCAGAATGGAGATCAGGCAGCCTGCCTCCATCCACACGATCTGTTCTCTGGGGCTGACATCTGCGTTATTGAACAGCTGCTGGGACAGCAGGGTGCTCAGGTTTTTCAACATCAGCGCAATGGTCTGGTTTTTGGTGAAGAAAGTGGAGCTGACATAGTAGTCGTTCCAGTACCACACCACCGAGAACAGAAAGACCGTCAGGAACGAGGAGGATGCGTTGGGGATCATGACCTGTACGAAGGTGCGGAGCGGACCGCAGCCGTCCAGATAGGCAGCGTCCTCCAGCTCCTTGGGGAGTCCCTTGAAGAACTGGCGGAAGATGAAGATCATGAGTCCGGCACGGATGCCGTTGCCCATGGCTGCCGGCAGGTACATGCAGAGCTTGGAGTTGATGAGGTTGACCTCCAGCCCGAACAGTCCGAAGTGCCGGAACAGCATGTACTGGGGAATGGCGATGATCTGGGACGGCACGAGGATCATCATGACCACGATGCCGAAGAGCAGACCCTTGCCCTTGAACTTAAAGCGGGCGAAGCCGTAGCCTGCCAGTGCGCAGGAGGCGACCTGTACCAGCGAACAGCCGATGTTCAGCAGGAGGGTCGTCCCCAGCGTTTTCCAGATGTCCATGACACCGGCGGTCTCCTTGATGACCTCCAGCGTCAGGTGGCGGGGAATCCACATGACCGTGGGGTCGCTCATATCGGCGGAATCCCGGAATGCGCAGCTGATCATATAGATCAGGGGATAGAGGATGACAAAGCACAGACCGAACAGAATGAAGAATCGGAAGAACGGCCAGACCGCTTCGAAAACCCGCTTGCGGCGCATGTAGGCGATCTCGGATTTGTTCATGCTCCGCATGCGGATTCTGCGTGCCTCACGTTTGCTCATGCCGTTTCCCACTTCGGCGTCATCCTTGGGGGAGGAAACGGGTGTTGCACCCTTGACATTTTCCATGTTTGTCACCTCCTTATTCGACTTCGTAATACACGAACTTGTTGATGATTGCGGTAATGATGCCCACGGCAGCGAGGACGATGGCGAAATATACCCACGCCATCGCCGATGCCGGACCGTACTGCCAGTCGGACTGGAGATCCAGAATCCGTCCCATGACCACGTTGTTCGGGTCGGTGAAGGAGTCGATGATGGTGAAGATAAAGCACGCCAGAATCATGGGGCTGACATAGGGCAGGGTGATCTTCCAGAAGTATTCCCATGCCGTTGCGCCCTCCATCTGCGCCGCCTCCTTGGCGGACACCGGAATGTTCTGGAGGGCGGCGAGGAAGATCAGGATCTGGATGCCGGAGTTCCAGACGATGCCGAAGATGTTGTCCGACACTGTTTCGATGGTGGTCTGGACGCCGTCCGAGATGCCGTAGATGCCGAGGAATTCCATCAGCTCGCCCAGCAGATCGGTAGAGAACATGGTGGAGAACTGGCTGGCATCGCTGTTGCCGGTGCTCTGGAGGTTGCCGTTGATGATGTTATACACCGGGCCTGTGGCAATGATGACCGGCAGGAAGAATACCGCACGGGAGAACGTGCGCCCCCTGAACTTCTGGTTCAGGATGACGGCAACGAACAGGGAGAACACCAGAATGAGCGGTGTCTTCCATGCGGTTTCCTCCAGCACCTTTACCAGATACTGGCGGTAGTTCGGGTCTACGTTAAAGGCATAATTATAGTTGTCCAGCCCCACCCATTTGCCGACCATGCCGCCGGTGTCCGGTGCGATCTCCTGAAAGGAATAGAGCAGTGACTCCACCACGGGAATCAGAAAAAAGATCAGTGCGCCCACGAACCACAGTGCAATGAAGCCGTAGCCGTACATGCTCTTTCGTTTTTCATACGCCATTTTCATGATTACTTCCAACTCCCTTCCTCGACATACTCAGAAAGCGCATAGGTTTTGCCGTCTGCGGTGACGGTCTGCGCTGCAAGATCGACCTCGGTCACGGCGCCGTTTTCATAAGTCGTGGTGATGACGTCGCCCTCCCGCACGTAGCCGGTGATCTGCTGGTCACCCAGTCCGGCGGTCACTGTCTTGGCGAACGCATAGGACTGGGCGGCGTTGTCCTTCCAGTCGTCTGCGCCGGCGTAGTACAGTCCGTCCAGCACGGTGTCCTTCAGCTCGCTAGTCTCCTCGCCGATCATGTCATAGTGCAGGCTGCTGCCCGTTGCAATGGAGAGCAGCACGGTTTCCTCCGGTGTGGCGGAGGCGTTGACGGCGGTGGAGGCGTAGGGCTTCAGCCCGTGCATGACCATCTGATAGAACGGGATGTCCTCGTCAAACACATCGTAGCCGCTGGACTGGAGGGGCACATCGGTCAGCTCCTGCACATAGGGGAGCGCATAGGCGTTTGCCGTATCCGCCAGCATGACGATGTCTGCATCGGTGATCTGCTGGTAGGACCGGGTCAGGATCTCCTGTGCCTTGTCCCGGCAGATCTCCTTCTTGCCGTAGTCGCCGTAGAGAACAGAGGTCATGCTGCCCAGCGAAACTGCGGAGAGGTTTTTCTTGGTGAAGTTTCCGGTGAGCTTCTCGTAGATCTCGGAGAACGCCGCCGGAGAGAGCAGCGAGAGGGGCCTCTCCGCACTGCTCTGGTTGCCGTACGCCAGATTGTACGGATAGATACGGGCGTAAGAACCGGAGATGCGGACGGTGGTGTCCGTGAACGTGTAGTATCCGCTGCCGGAGGCAAAGGTCTGGTTGTCCACTGCCGGATAGATGGTGATGCCGTTCCTGCCGGCGTAGTCCATGAGGTCTTTCCAGTCGCCCTTGCCGCCCAGACAGCCGGCGGGCTTTGCCTTGAGATCCACCTTGCCGGTGATGCCGGCATTCGTCCAGTTGTAGTACTGTACCCGGATGTCCTCCGGCGAAACGCCGTCTGCGGTCAGGTCCGTGAGAATGTCCTCCGCCTGTGCAAAGGTGGTGAGGGAGTTTTTCAGTGTCACGGGAATGCCCAGAATGGACTTCTCCTTTTCTGTTCCGCCGTAGAGGTTCAGGTACAGACCGGCATCGGCGGATGTCACGGTGGAGGTCACGCCCTGCTCCCCGGTGAGGTAGTTCCGGTAGGCGTTTGCCACGTCGCTGTAGTCCGGCGTATCCTCCGTTTTCAGCGGGTAGTACCGCAGCGCCACGGCATCCGTCTTGATGTCGCCGTCCTCAAAGACGGTGAGGGCAGTGGAGTTGTCCCCCGACATATAGTAGGAGTCGGAGTCCCGCAGGGTGAAGTCAAATCCGCAGACGTTATAGCTGCTCTTGGACTGTCCGCTGACGCTGGCGGTGAGCTTGGCGTTGGAGTCGCCCTCGGTGCACACCACCATCATGGCGCTGTCGCTGTTGACAATGCCGTACATGGGCAGGTACACCTGCTCCGTCCCAGCGGGCTGCTGGAGGGGCACGGCGGTCAGGTCGGTACCGTAGACATAGCCGGTATAGCTCTTGGCGCTGGTCTTGCCGTTGTTATAGCGGATCAGCGCACCGCTGCCGTCAGGGATCACGAAGTAGCCGTCCTCCTGATCGGAGGCTGCGCCGAAGCTACTCATGAGAGAGAGGGAGGTGACCAGCTTGCCGGTCTGGGAGGTGTCCTCTTCCTCGATCTCGTCCGTCTCGATGCGTGCCTCCAGATAGTCGTCCTCCAGCGTGTAGGTCACGGGAATGGTGATGCCCGCCTTGTGGAAGCGATAGGTGATCTTCACGCCGTCGCCAGTGTCCTTGACCTTGCCGTCGCCGGTGGAGTGGAGCGTGGTGGTGCTTCTCGCTTCCGGTTCGCCGTAGACCATGCGCAGGGAGGAGGAGAGGTCGTTCACGATGGTGTTGGTGGCACGCTTATCGTGTCCCACGTTCTCCGGCGTAGACCACCACATCTTTTCCGCTGTCTTGTCGTACAGTCCGATGACTGCACGGTCATCGTCCACATACAGCGCCAGCCGGTCGTTCTCGGTGACGAACCGTGCCGAGGAGATCACGGCATCATACGTATCCGAGAGCACCACCTGCCAGCCGTCCTCGTTGGTGTAGGTGACCTCGCCGTCCTTTGCTTTGCCGTCAGAGGTGTAGCTGCGCTCCACCTCGTCGTAGTCCTTGCTGTACAGCTCCAGGGTCTTGTGGTCTCTGGACTGGAAGAGCAGTTCGCTGTCCAGCAGGGAGACGATCTGGCGCACCTGAATGACCTTCTGGTAATCGGTGTCCATGTACACCAGCCAGCGCCCCTCCGGACTGAGGAAGATCACGAAGTCGCTGGTGTCGTCCTCCTCTTCCAGGGTGCAGACCACCTCGCCGGTTTCGTCGTCGATGCCAGCAAGCTCGATGTCGTCCAGCAGATCTACCACATCCTCGTCAGAGATGGTGTCCTCATAGTCCTCCGGACGGCTGTAGAAGGTGATGCCGTCGCAGGCGTTCTTTTTCTTCATGTACTGGGTGACCTGCGCTGCTGTAATCGTAATTTCCTCCTGCGCCTCGGAACGGGTCGCCTCCTCGGCGGTTTCCGCTCCGTCAGCCGGTTCGCCGTCCGCAACAGGCGTTTCCTCCGAGGTGTCGGAGATGAGGTCGATGTCCTCCTCGCCTTCCGCAGATGCCGGAAGCGCCGTTGCCGTCAGGCAGAGGCTCAGGGCGCACACGCCGGCGATCCATTTTTTCCAATTGTTCATTTATCTTTCCACCGTCCTTTCTAGACTCTCACACGATAGGTGATTTCCGTGTAGACGGAAGAAACGAATACGTATACCTGCTGGAACAGTGCCACCAGCAGAACCACCAGAATCAGAATCATGAGCATTGCCACCACGGTGAGGATCAGCGCCAGAATCGTCTTGCCGATGGAGTACTGGTGCACCGCCTTGATGGCGTTGAACATCAGGACGACTGACCAGACGGTGCTGATGACCGTGATGCAGGTGATGAAGATCACCTCGTCCTGAATCAGCACGTGGGACAGGATCGTCCGGACGTAAAGCCCCACCACGTAGGGGATCAGGGAATAGGCACTATAGATATAGATGTTCTTTATGGTACCCTCGCCTTCCAGCAGGGTGCAGATCGACCAGTTGCCGATGACCCAGACCAGAAACAGCACAATGGTCTGGACGAGATACGGGACGATGCTGAACATCTTGGTATTGGTGACGGCGAACTGATAGCCCACCAGATTGTCGTGGATGATCTCCGCCACGAACCAGAGCAGGACCACAATGCTGGCATACAGGACAGAACCGCCTTTTTTCCAGCGCAGGTCTTCGAAGCCCTCAAAGGGGTGGAACACACTGTGCTTGACCCATTGCTTTTGTGTGAGATCCATCATAGCAGCATCACGCCTCCTCTCCCTCGTGCAGCATTTCCACGAGATTCCTGGGTTGGTTTTTCTTCTTCCTGACGCTCCGGATGTGGAGGAAGATCCACAGACCGATGAGTCCTACAACCACGAGGATGACCCAGCCGAAGTTGCGGTTCAGCCACTCGGAGCGGTAGCCCTCGAACGCCTTGTCGTACAGATTGCGGGACTGTGCCAGTTTCGCATATTTCATAGCGCCCTCATAGTCCCCCTCATTATAAAGGGCGGACGAGATGCCCACGTATGCCATCTGGGAGTTGCCGTCCCGCTTCAGCACCTCCCGCCACGGCTGGAGCGCCTCGGCGTAGTAGCCGGCGTTATAGAGTCCCACTGCCTCGTGGACAATACTGCCGAACTCCGTTTCCGAGAAGATCGTGACGGTGTTCTTCATGGAGTCCGCCACGTAGATGTTCGTCCCCATGGTCTCCAGTGCGGACACCTTCCTGGAGAAGCCGCCCAGCTGGTCGGAGGTAGAGCCGAGGATGAACAGCAGGTTGCCGTCCTCGTCGTACTGGAACACACGGCCGGTTTCCAGATCCAGACAGTTGATGCGTCCCTCGCCGTCGATGTCGATGTCCACCATCTTGGTGCTGTAGTCCTGATTGGTGTTGGAGTCGTAGACCGAATCCAGATCGCCAAAGGTCGCCTCCAGCGCAGAGAACAGGTTATAGCCGGCGGGGTTGACTTTCTTGACCCGATCCGCCTCGGAGGAGGAGGACTGGGTGACGGTGTAGATGAAGCCCTCATCGTCCACGTCAAAGTTGGTGATGCCCGCCGCCACGTTACGGGAGGAGTTGGCACGCATCTCGTCCGTGGCGATCATGTTCCAGAAGTAGTTTGCCACGACCTCTGCGGTAGCGTCCACGGAGTTGGCACCGAAGTAGCCCTGGAACTCGCCCTCGCTGTTGAACATGGCGGCACCGTTGGTGATGTTGTTCAGCACCATATAGATGTTGCCCGCCTTGTCCACCAGCACTTTCTGAGGCTTGAAGGTTTCGTTTTCATATAATGTGGAGTCCGGCCGTTTCAGTTCCATCTGCACGTTGCCGTCCTCGTCGCACGCCAGCAGGCGGGAGTTTCCGGTGTCTGCGATGTAGATCAGACCCGTGTCCTCCGACACATACACGCCCTCGGGTGCTTTCAGTGTGGTTTCGCTGCCGTTCTCCAGCGTGAAGCGCTCCAGAATCCGGTTCACCTTGGTAAAGGTGCGGTCTGCCACAACAATGCGGTTGTTGCCGCTGTCTACAAGATAGAACTGGTCGTTCCAGTCACGGAAGAGATCCGAGGGGGTATTGAATGCCCCGCAGCCCAGATCCAGACCGCTGACGGAACGCTGTGCCTCATAGCCTGCCTGCGACGGCGTTGCCTCGCCCCAGCAGTCGTAGTTATACACATGGTAGTGCTCCGCCGCAGAGACCGCAGGCGCACCCGCTGCGGTTGCCAGCATCAGACCGGAGAGCAGCGCAGCTGCCAGATATTTTGCCTTGTTCTGCAAGAATCCTCACCCTTTCTTAGAACCTGTCTTCACAAGCGTATACACGTGT
>ENA-OPVV01001970-OPVV01001970.1-human-gut-metagenome-genome-assembly--contig:-NODE-1970-length-13483-cov-1.350015_pt1 | contig 13483 bp, 11 predicted proteins | sample MGYA00241500_ERZ501992 | MGnify/ENA primary metagenome ERZ501992 (study PRJEB25962, sample SAMEA2043052) | human gut metagenome | biome: human gut; feature: human-associated habitat; material: faeces...
CGGAAGATCCGCCTCTACCCCGACAAAGCCGCGCTCATGTTGAAGATCGGCCTCTCCGCCGGCATCCAGGGCATCATCTTCTCCATCGCCAACGTGATGATCCAGTCTGCCGTAAACTCTTTCGGCTCCGCCGTCATCGCAGGGAACTCCGCCGCCTCCGGGCTGGAGAACTTTATCCACACCGCCCAGAACACCTTCTATCAGGCTACTATCACCTTCACCAGCCAGAGCCTGGGGGCCAAACGGCCTCGGCAGGCGCTCCAGGTCTTTTGGATCTGCATGGGACTGACGGTGGGCCTGGGCCTGGTGATGTGCGTGCTGCTGCGGCTCTTCCAGCCCCAGCTGCTGGGCATCTACGTCAAGCCCGCGGATGACGCCTATGAGGCCGTGATGGCCGCCGGTGTGACCCGGGTCCTGGCTATCAGTCAGTTCCAGTGGATAGGCGGCATGATGGAAACCGCCTGCGGCTCCATCCGCGGCTTGGGCAAAACCATCAACCCCACCGTCACCACACTGATCGGTGCCTGTGGACTGCGGGTCATCTGGCTGTATACCATCTTCAAAGCTGTGGGGACCATCGAGAGCCTGTACTGGTCCTATCCCGTCTCCTGGACGCTAACCTTGGTCATCCACATCGTTTTCCTGCTGATCTACAAGCGCCAGCTGGAAGCCCTACAGAAAGGAGAAAACGCCTGTGCGCCACCTGTTTGATCTGGACTCCCCTGTGATGTCCGCCCTGTCCACCCTGCTGGACTTCTTCGTCCTCAGCATCCTCACTCTGCTCTGCTCCCTGCCAGTGGTCACCGCCGGGGCCTCCTGGTGCGCGCTATATAGCTCCATGGTAGACATGGTGGCCGGTGCCCCGATGCATATCCGGGGGTACTTTTCCCACTTCCGGCAGCTCTTCAAGCCCGCCACGAAATGTTGGGTGGCCATCCTGGCTTTGGCGTATCTGTTCTATCTGGACTTCCAGGCCATCGGCAGTCTGCCCCCTTCTGTCCAACTCTTCTTCTGGGGAGGCGTGCTGTTTCTGGTGTTCTGCCTGCTGATGGCCTTGGCCTTCCTGCCGCCGGTAATCAACGCCAATCCCTCCCTTCGCTTCCTGCAGCTGTGGAAGGCGGCCCTAGTCCAAGGCATTGGGCGGCTGCCCCGGTCTCTGGCAATTTTGGCAGTGCTGGTCATCCCTGCTGTAGTGCTGTTCTTCTCTCCCCGGTGGTTCTGGCTGCTGATTTTCGTGTGGTCTTTCTTGTGGCCAGCAGCAGCGGGCTACCTGTGGGCCCGACTTACGGTTCGGCTATTCGGGCCTCTGGTCAATTGATCAATAAAGGCCGACGGTTGACCTTCTCCAAAACGCTGAAGCCCGCAAGTCTATGCCAAAATGGCGTAGGCCGCACCCCTATTTCTATTCATTCGTTTTTTGAGCAAGGTGACATTCCCACCTCTTTACCATGCAGGAAGAGAATCGCTGTTGCACCCTTGGCAGCCGCTATCTTCACAAGGAAATAGATGACGTATCTTTTATGCGGCCAGGGAGAGTGTCACTTCGGAACTGCTGGCTGATACTATTTGGACACTGCCGAAGGAAGAATATAACAGAATCCCCCTGTATACGAAGATCCAACATCGAGTCTTATTCTGACGGCCTGTTTCGAGCGGAGGCTGTCATTCTCAAGCATTTCCGATCCCGTGTAGAACGGGCGTATCCCAGTTCATCTCAGGTACAATCCGGTGCTAGGGTGCTGATTCTAGTGAATCGGGGATACTTCGCATTGGAGGAGCACATCGGCATAGCTGCATCGGCAACATAGCAGCTGCCGGAAATAGTCTGTGACATACGACAGGAGGGATTTCATTGAAGATTATTTGTGCGAAAGACTACAGTGACTTGAGTCGCAAGGCCGCCAACATCATCTCCGCCCAAGTTATTCTGAAGCCGGAGAGTGTGCTGGGCCTGGCTACGGGTTCCTCACCGCTGGGGGTCTACCGCCAGTTGATTCTCTGGTACGAAAAAGGAGATCTGGACTTTGCGGAGGCAACCTCGGTGAATCTGGACGAGTACCGGGGGCTGTCGGCAAACAATACGCAGAGCTATCACTACTTCATGCATAAGAACTTCTTCGACTACATCAATATTGCTCCCGACCATATCCATATTCCCCATGGCTGCGGATCCGGATGCGGAGTGCCGCCGGTACGACCGTCTGATTGCGGATTTGGGCGGTATCGACCTGCAGCTTCTGGGGATTGGCCGTAATGCCCATATCGGTTTCAACGAACCGGACGATCACTTCTCCAAATACACTCACCAGGTTGACCTGACGGAAAGCACCATCGCCGCGAACACCCGCTTCTTCGAGCGGGAGGAGGACGTTCCCCGGCAAGCCATCTCCATGGGGATGCAAGCCATTACCCAAGCCAGAAAGATCCTTCTGATCGCCAGCGGTGCCGATAAGGCCGATGCCATTTACGCCAGCTGTTTTGGACCGGTGACTCCCGGAATACCAGCTTCCATTCTCCAGCTCCATCAGGATGTTACGGTCATTGCCGACAAAGACGCCCTCTCCAAATGCCCGCAGCAAGCTTGGGCGCAGAAAGCCCCGAGCAAAGAAATCCACACTGGGTTTCTTTTCAGATAAGCAGCAAGGTATTTCTCCAAATTGTCTGTCCCTGTCCACCAGCTTCAGCTCTGCTTGTTATCTTCGAACCCTAGTGATTGCCCCAATCCCGATGTTCTTTGCAAGCAGACTCATTGTAGCCATTATGACCGCTATCCTCACAAGGTGTTCGCTATGTGTTCCAAGAGCAGGTCAACACCTATCTGACCACCGGTCCAGTGAAAGGCCGGACACTCTCACGGCACAGACACACCACTCCAGCCTGTACTGTCTCCATTTTTCCGCCACTGCTTTGGAGGCGGCGAGACCAGAGGCGTATGGAATACAACTCTTCCCAAAAGAGAAAGCCGGGTTCTCCCTTTCGTGAGAGCCCGGCTTCAGATTCTTTAGATTGAGAAAGACTCAGAATTCCAAGTTCTTGCCGTCGTTGCCGAACAGGTGACACGTACTGCCGCTGAATGAGAAGTCAATCTCCTTACCAATGGTGAAAGCATCGGAATAGTTGCCGTTAATATCTGTGGTAGGGACAATGATGACCATATCTCGACCGTTCACATTGGCGTGCAGGTGGATCTCACTGCCCATCATCTCAAATACATCCATCCGGGCCTTGACAGAGCCGGACTCACACTGCAGGGAGATATGCTGCGGACGAACGCCTAGTGTGACATGCTGCCCCGCCACGCCCTTAGCAGCCAAACGTTGTTGCTTGTTCTCGGACAGCTCTACAGTCATGCCATCCAAAACGACAGCATAATGGCCGCCCCTTCCAACCAACTCCGCATCAAAGAAATTCATCTGCGGCGTACCGATGAAGCCAGCCACGAACAGATTGGCAGGATGGTCGAAAACCTCCTGAGGCGTACCGATCTGTTGGATGAAGCCATCCTTCATGATAACAATCCGGTCCCCCAGAGTCATAGCCTCTGTTTGATCATGGGTGACATAGAGGAAGGTAGTATTGATCTTCTGGCGCAGTTTGATAATCTCTGCGCGCATCTGATTACGCAGCTTGGCGTCCAAGTTGCTGAGAGGCTCGTCCATCAGCAGGATCTTGGGTTCCCGTACGATAGCGCGGCCAATCGCCACACGCTGCCGCTGCCCACCGGATAAAGCTTTTGGCTTGCGGTCCAAGTACTGCGTAATGTCTAGGATCTCCGCCGCCTCACGCACAGCTTTGTCAATCTCGCTCTTAGGGCGCTTGCGCAGCTTCAGTGGGAACGCCATATTTTCATACACTGTCATATGGGGATAGAGCGCGTAGTTCTGGAACACCATAGCGATGTCCCGGTCTTTAGGGGCTACATCGTTCATCAACTTCCCATCAATGTACAGTTCTCCGCTGGAGATCTCCTCCAGCCCCGCCACCATTCGCAGAGTGGTCGACTTGCCGCAACCAGAGGGGCCGACCAACACGATGAACTCCTTGTCCGCCACATCCAAGTTAAATTCCTGAACAGCCACAACCCCCTCATTGGTCACCTGGAGCTGGGCCTTTTTCTCCTCGCCGCTCTCGTGCTTCTTTTTGGACTTCTTGTGATCGTTCGTTGCGGGATAGATCTTCTTCACATTTACCAAAGACAGTCCTGCCATCTTTCCCGGCTCTGACCGCTCCGCCTCCGCGGATGCGTTCTCACGCGGTACCGCGATGGGCGCCGCGCTTTACAACAGGTCTCCACACTGCCGCACCGTGAGCCGTACCGGTATGTATTTCCTCCTTTTTGGCACCCGCACAGCTGAGAGATGGAGAGCATATGCAGGCTTTTCAATTTTGTTGGGAACTCCAACACCAATAGTTTACGTGTTTTTTTGCCGTCAAGGAAGATCGCAATATCAACAATTTTCCCCTTGAATTTTTGTTTAATATAAGCATTTGATTTTTCATGATCTCTCAATTCATGTGCTCACTCCTCATGGCAGATGATCCATTCCCATTCGGACAGCCCTGAACTGTGGGCGCTACCTTGTTATGACGGCCCCAAGTCTTCAATCCTTTGCTGCACTCCGCATTATCTTTGAAATCAGAGCGGATACGTCCGTGTTTCCCGCCTCGAAGCACCTTTATTCTTGAGCCAGGTTGACACCGCAAAATGACGGGAACTCCGAGAAAAAGAAAGCCGCCGAAATCAGCCGGGCCTAAGCTCCTTTGATCATCCGGCGCCTTCTATTGGCAGAGCTATTGATAACTTCTCCACCTTTCACTGCGATAGAAATATCTGCCCCGGCAGGATAGCACAAGCCGCCCAGACAATATCCGTGGACCGCGCAGATCAAAAGGACCCGCAGGTCATACAATGCCTGTGCCCCGTCGTAATAAGTCTCCTGCGTACTAGTTATGTCCTTATCCAGAATACTCTGATAAAATAATTTTATATCTACTCCCACACCGAAAGTCTTCAGTACAGAATGAAGAACAACATACCCAAAGATCGTCCTCGTAGTTGATATAATCACAAATTCGTATGCATTCCAGAACTGGATGACTCCTATCTTTACGCTGATTTGCATTTTAGCAGGTTTCAAAATTGCAAAGCTTGACCCCAATAAAGGCATTACATTGGAGTGGTAGCCTTCTGTATATGCTACAAGTCACCGGACCGCGTCTTTCGATGCGACCTGGTGACTACAATGTGCCCTCAACGCTCTGTCAGTCCACTGCCATAGTCAATTGGGATAGAATCTTGCACCTTTAAGGAAACTGAGAGGGCGATCACCTCAAAGCCCTCCGGTAGTTGGACAGGCGCCATCTGTTGGCGTCCAAGATCCGCCGCGCCTTCCGCCCCCTGCCGCTGCCGCTGTCGATGACGCAGATATCATTGCCCCTCAACTGCGCCATGCCGAGTTGAGGATGGCGCTAGGAGCCATAGGCTGTTTCCCGTCATTCAGCACAGACAGGGTCTCTCGGCCGCCGTGGTAGAGCTGAACAAATATCCTAGCGCCGTGACAGCGGACCCGCTCCGTACTACGTATATGTTTACGGGTGGCGATACAGAGCTGATTTGGATTGCAGGCGCCGCTGGTTTCATCCACCCGGGTAAATTCCGTGAAAATCAGGCCGCAACCGCCTCTTGCTCGATCCTCATAGAATCGGATCAGTTCCAGCGATACCTCGCCGTCCCAGGACGCCAATCCGTTTCCCATAGCCGTCATTGCGACACGGTTGCGGATCTCTACTCCACCGATACATCCCTTTTCAAATAATTTCTGACAGCGCATTTCCTATGGTTCACTCCTTATCAAATTTTCCCCGGAGCCGGTTCCGAGAGGAGGCATGGTTTTGGCTCCTTCTGCACTCCTGCACGTCCGCTTCCCTTGGTTCTTTTTCTAAATCCGCCAGGATACCATTGATGAAATACTCCCCGCCAGATACCTGAATGAGTCCTTCAAGTCACGATACGCACTGGAGGCGGGGTAATATCCAATCGGGCGGGTGGTGAGTCGTATCTTTACGCCTTCCGAACAGGTCCCTCTGGTAAAAATATTAAAAGACCGCTATATGAGATCCTGATCGAACATACAGGGTTTCCTACATGTGATATTGATTCCCAGAATTTTTCGGATGTGGTCTTCCCGCCCCCCCATTTCACAGCTCGGGCAATCAAAGTTCCCACTACGTTCATTTCGTGTATAGGGCCGTACTTCTTAATTTCTAAAGCAGAATATGAGGGTTATATCCCCTTAAAAAGCAAGTTTATAATCCCCACACTGTATAAATACAGAGGTGAAGCAAATGATTATCTTTCATCGCCTGTGGGCTACTATGGAAAGCCGCGGTATTTCTATGTATCAGCTTAGAGAAAAATGCGGGATTGACAGCAAAACGATCCGCAGACTTAGAGCAAATGAAAATATTGAAACAAAAACTTTGGATAAGTTGTGTTCTGCTCTTCATTGCAATTTGGATGATATTGCTGAATACAAGGAATCCTAAACTGTTTTTGAGCATATAGTCACAAATCCTTTTGCAGTCCCTGCAGGCCAGCGTGCTACCAGAGCCATCAAAATAAATACCTGAGAAAGTATCGAAAGTAATCCGGTATATTTTAAAGCAGACAATGCTGAGTATCTCACAAGAAGTCTGGACCTTACTGTGGAAGTAAGAGAATTTTACGCCAAAAAAGAGTTCGCGCCATACATCACAAAAATTAGAAGAAGGAGAATAGTAACGCCATTCTCCTTCTTTGTTTTAGGCTTCAAAGCACAGGAAATATGGAGCCTATGATCCGAGTTATCAAGGAATATTTTAGATGTCAGATGGAGGGGCCCGCAGCCAAGAGAGCCCCTCCGGAACCATGTGTTGCTTCAACTCGCCGCCAGAAATCCCCAATTATTTTTCTGGTATTTCCACCGGGATCAGTCGATGTTCCAGTACATCCACCAACCCCATATCCGTCAATCCAAGTTCCGGCACTGTGGGAAGCGAGATAAAGCTCAAAGTCATGAAAGGGGCACTCCCGCGGCATCCCAGACTTCGGGCCGCAGCATTTAGCCCGTCCAATTCCCTCATAACCGTGCCAGCATCCTGCTCACTCATCAATCCGCCGATGGGTAAGCGCATTTTTGCCATCACCTCGCCGTTACGGACCACACAGAGTCCGCCCTGCATTTCCTGAATCACCTTAACACTCTGTGCCATATCCAGCTCATTGACACCTACTACCACGATATTATGGTGATCGTGGGACATGGAGTAGGCCATAGCCCCCTCCCGGAGGCCAAAGCCCCGTACAAATCCCACTCCCACACCGCCAGTTTTTCCGTAGCGCTCTACAATGGCCAGCTTTAAAATATCATGTACCGGATCTGCCAGTATTTCCCCATTAACGCAGGGCAACGTTGCGATTAGCCGTTTATTGATAATCTGCCGGTCAATCAGATCTATAACTGTAACTTGCGTCTGGGGACGATCCGTTCGAGCGGGGACCCGAAAGCTCTTTTCCGTAATCAGCTGTTTCAGCTTTACTGTATTTTTCAACCATTCAGGATATTCCCCAACTTCACATGTCTGGATCAGCTTGCAATCTTTCGCTACCAGGCGCCCCTCAAAATACACCTGGCTAGGCTTCATTTCCCGCAGATCCTCCACCAAAAGAATATCCGCTAGGCGGCCCGGCGTAATAGATCCGATCTCATCTTCCAGCCGGAAATGCCGGGCGGCGTTGAGCGTAGCCAGCTTCACTGCGTCTATTTCTCCCACACCCAATTCCATGGCCCGGGCAACATTATAGTTAATGTGGCCCTCCCGTTGGATCTCTCCAGCATGCTTATCATCTGTACAGAACATCAGATTGTCCAGAGGCAGCTTCTCTCTCAGTACCCCGCCGATGAGGGCATCCAAATTGCGTTCGGTGCTGCCCTCCCGAACCAACACACTCATACCCACCCGTAGGCGTTGGAGAAGTTCCTCCTCGGTAACGCACTCGTGGTCATCAGAGATCCCAGCAGAAGCATATACATTGAGTTCCTGCCCCAGGCGACCGATGGCATGACCGTTTACGATTTTTCTCCGCGCCAAGGTATCCGCAATCTTTTCGATGTATTCGTCTTTCACCAGCAGGATTTTAGAGGGATCCAGCTCGCCCAGACTGATGGATTCCTGCCAGTCCATAATAGCGCGTACCTCTTCGGCCCCCATATAGGCTCCGTTAGTCTCTAGGCCCGGCGCTGTAGGTACTCGTGAGGAAACTTCAATAAGCATCCGGTATGGCAGGCGGGAAATAGAATCCAGCATAGCCTTCAATCCATCCGCTCCTGCAACGTTTGCAATCTCCATAAGATCCGCGCACAGTGTAGTAGTCCCTTGAGGCACCACCACTGAAGCCAGAGCTTCTGGTGAAAGCATAGTTGACTCGAAATGCATGTGAGTATCGATGAGCCCCGGCACCGCGAACTGTCCGCAACACTCCACTACTTCCTGGGCCTCCAGATTTGCTTCTGGTGAAATGGAGATAATCCGGCCGTTTTTGATATAGATATCTGTGTTATAAATCTCCGATGAATATACATTCACCAGTCGAACATTCTGTAATTTCAAATCACAAGGGTGCTTCCCAAGCCCCGTCTCAATGGTATCTTTAATTTCTTCAAAAGTGCGCATGGCTTTTTCCTTTCGTTGGATTTCCATTGCGTTAGCCCCAGCCTCCCCGATAGCTCATCATAATCTTTCGTGATAACTCCGGGAAGAGACTTGGTCCCTAGATATTTTATAGCATCTGCCTAGCGTCTTTCAGCAAGGGAAGAAAGAAGTGAATTCTTGGGGATAAGGCCAGTTATGGGTGACAGCAGAGCCTCCTTGATCCCATAAATAGTGATGCTAATGTTTTCCCAGCAGATAATACTCATGGTGCTCAGGCTACAGTGGAATACAGTGTACAGGTCCAGAAGGAATCCCAATCACTGGTGCGGCACATGCGCTGCCAGTATGCGCTCCGCATGGCCCGCAAAAAGTGTTTCTGTGATTTCGATGTTTTCTTACTCTGCCAAGATGTCTCCCCAATGGCGTGTCACTAGTTACCACAACCTGTTCACTATTTTACACAGGTAGACAGAGATATAATTAGGAATTATTCCCACCATTTTACTTTGCATTGACACCGACTACCCGCTCAACGGCGTTAAGAATATTTTCATAACCGGTGCAGCGGCACAGATGACCGGAGATTAACTTACGCAATTCGTCCCGGGTATACTTCTTTCCGGAATTGACGATTTCCACTGCGGTAAGAATGAATCCCGGAGTACAAAAACCACACTGTACTGCAGCTTCGTCCACGAACGCCTGCTGTACAGGGTGCAAGCAACCGTTTTTTGCCCGCAGCCCCTCTACTGTGATAATTTCTCGTCCATCTGCCCACAAGGTCAAATAGATGCAGCTATTAGTTGCCTTTCCGTCCAGAAGAACCGTGCATGCGCCGCACTCCCCAACCCCACAACCTTTTTTGACACTGGTGAGTCCAAGGCGCTGGCGTAATGTGTCCGTCAGGCACTCATCCTCACGGACAGCCAGCTCCACTGGTGTTCCGTTGACTATCATGTGGATCACTTTCATTCAAAATTCCTCCTGCTTGTTTGACCGCCCCTTCCACAGCTCTCTGGCTCAATTCCCGAATCAACTGCATCCGTAGCTCTCGAGATGCCCTCCAGCTATCTCTTGGGAACAATTCCCGCCCTACTGCATCTCCAAGCAGGCGCAGTGTATGTCGGTCCACAGGCAGTCCTTTCACCAGAGCTTCCACTGCCGGACAGCGCATGGGAACTGGCGCCGCCACACCAAAAGCGATCCGCACTTCCCGAAAGGTCTTTTTCCCCGCATCTAGCTCCACATACGCCGCGCAACCCAAAGTGGAAATCTCCAGGGCATTGCGCTTTCCATACTTGATGTAATAGCTGCCGCATCCCGGCCGGATTATAGGAATCCGCACCGCCGTCAGCAGTTCCCTTTTTCGGTCCAAGGCCGTGCGTCCGGGACCAGTATAAAACGCACCGATATCCAGTTGCCGCTTGGTTTGGCTGATATCGGTGAGTTCCAGCCTAGCATTGAGTACCAGCAGCGGCGGCGCACTGTCAGCACTGACTGCGCCATTACAGATATTCCCTCCCAGCGTAGCCACAGTGCGAATCTGGGGGCTCCCCACCTGGTCAGCCGCCTGCCACAAGCAAAAGGCGTGCTCCCGAATCACTCCAGTTTCATGGAGTTGGTCAAAGCAGGTACCCGGCCCTACCACCAGTTCTTCCTTCTCCCGGCGCACACCCTGAAGCTGCGGCAGGCGGTGAATACTCAGCAGAGAGCAGTCTTTCCACTTCCGCTCCCGAACCTTGATTAAAACATCCGTTCCGCCGGAGATAACAATGGCATCCGGATGTTCTGCCAGAAGTGAGAGTGCCTCTCCCAGGTCCTTTGGCTGATAAACTTGTCGAATATCATACATAGCGTATACCTCCCGCTTATGTCTCCGCTATATGCTCGCACGACAGTGGTTGTATCAGTCCAGCTTGTATAAAGGCGTGGATCAGCCGCTCCGGTGTCAGGGGCAGCTCATAGACGGCCACGCCCGTGGCATGGAGCACAGCGTTCCGGATAGCCGGTGCCTGTGGGATCATGGGCGGCTCTCCCAATGCTTTGTTCCCAAAGGGGGCGGAGGGCTCATAGGTCTCCACAAACTCCACATCAATCTGTGGGATGTCCATGGCTGTCGGGATTTTATAGTCCAACAGGTTGTCGTTTCGCATCTTACCAGTCTCGGGGTCAAAAAGCATCTGCTCCGTCAAAGCATATCCAATCCCCATAGCCACACCACCGTGAACCTGAGCTCTAGCAAGCGCCGGATTGAGAATCTGGCCGCTGTCGTGAATCGCTATCACGCGGTTGATTTTAATCTTGCCGATAGGAACATCCACCTCTAAATCAACAAAGCTTGCACCGAAGGCAAATGCGTTATGACGCATGGTGTAGGTGGATTCCGCCGTCAGATGTTCGCTGTTTATCTTTGTGCTGTTGGTGTACTGCATTCGGACTGCCACATCCCTCACCGTCCCCAGGACTGCGCCATCACGGCCTGTAATCCGTCCGCCATCAAGGGCAAGATCTTTGGAATCTGCTTCGTACAAACAGGCAGCCCTGTTCAGGATTTTCTTCCGAAGTATCTCTGCTGTCTGCTTCACCGCACTGCCGGAGACATAAGTCTGGCGAGAAGCGTATGCCCCCGCATCATGGGGAGAAACATCCGTATCCTGGCAGGAGACTACATACACGTTCTCTTCCGGAATTGTGGTAATCTCCGAGGCGATTTGGGCAAATACAGTATCGGAGCCCTGTCCCAGCTCCGTAGCACAGACCTGTATCTGTAGGCTGCCGTCATCATTGAGCAGCATCCGACAGGAAGCTGTCTCCAATTGTATGGGATAGACCCCAGTCTTATAGGCAAACACTGCCATGCCCAATCCTTTCTTGAGATTGGACGATGTATGGTTGAACGCATCATACGCCTGACGCTTCGCTTGCCAGTCCACCAACTCACACCCACGGTCGATGCACCGTTCCAGACCGTTGCTGGCACAGAGAAACCGGTCAAAGGGATCCAAGAAATGCAGGCCCATCATATTCTTTTTTCGAAATTCCACAGGATCCAAATGATACCTCAGTGCCAGATCATCCATCTGGCACTCCATCGCAAAGGCCACCTGTGGAATCCCATAGCCCCGCATAGCTCCCGCCGAGGGCATATTGGTATAGACCGTAGCGGACTCTCCCACCTGCTTGCCCAAAGCAGGATAAAGCTGGAAATAGTTAGTCACCGCATAGGCGGCCACAGCGTGGCCGTTAGAACCGTACGCGCCGCTGTATGCATTCAGGCGAATGCCCTTCTGCGTGATTCGTCCCGTATCATCCACACAGGCCGCCGCCCAGATGTCCATGGCATGACGAGTCCGGCTATTGACAAATGTCTCCTCCCGGCTCATCACAAAGGCCACGCACCGTCCTCCCAGCCGTAAGGTGAATAAAGCCGCCAGCGGCTCATAGAACATATCCTGCTTATTGCCGAATGCTCCGCCCACATAGGGCTTGACCACACGAATCCGGCCTGTGGGGATACCCAGAGCATCGGAAATATGTTTGCGTAGGGTGTGGGGTGCCTGATTGGGCGACACCACTACAATTTTCCGCCCGCTCATATAGGCAAAGCAACAGATGTTTTCAATATGGCAATGTTGCTGGGCCGGTACATGAAATTTTGTTCCTCGTAAATCGACATAGCCGCCGATACATGGATCCATGGAGAACGTTCCCTGATAAAACCGGACATTTTGGCTCTCATCAATGATAAAATCCATGCGCCCCCCCTGATTATCCGGGGATTTTTCATGCAGAGGAATCCCACTGATCACAGCAGCCTCCGGTGTCAGCAGCGGCGGCAGTTCTTCGTACTCTACCCGGATAGCCTCCAGTGCCTTCTGAGCCGCCAGATCGCTTTCTGCTACCACTGCGGCAATCTCATCTCCATAGTAGCGCACTCGTTTGGTCAGTATTCGCTTGTTGGCCACATCGGTATGTGCGGGATCCAGGGAAAGCGGATGTCCACAGGTCGCATACTCCCAGTCCGGCACATCAAAACAAGTTAAAATATCCACTACGCCCGGGATCTTCCACGCCTCGTCCACATCAATAGCGCGTACTGTTCCATTTGCAATGGTGCTGTGAAGAGTCTTTCCCACCAGTGCATTAATAGGAATAAGATCCTCTGTATACTTTGCCGCGCCGGTCACCTTATCCACAGCGTCTAGACGCGGAATGCTATTTTTGATCCCCATGTGCTTTTCTCCAATTCTAGGGCAAAGGACTCCCTCCCACAATCGGATTGGAAGCCCCTGCCCGTTTTTCGGAAACTTGATTGAAATGTACTCCCGATGAATCGTCCTGCCGGGCCTCAGTTAAAAAAGATTTCCAAAAGCAGATACAGTAGGAACACGCCTGTCAGTATCCAAGTGGAAATCGGGAGCTTTCTAGCATTGCCAGCAAAGACCTGTCCGCCAGTGTAAGCCAGCAGTCCGAAGAGGATACCATAGGCGATGTTGAAGGTAAACGCCATAAAAGCCACGCAGATGAATACCGGGAAAGCAGTCTTGGTATCACTCAAGTCCACATGCATCAGCGGCTCAATCATAAAGATACCCACCATAACCAGTGCCGGGGCGGTGGCAATACTGGGGATCATCAAAAACAGCGGGGTGAAGAGCAGCGACAGCAGAAAGAACACCCCTGTGGTAATGGCAGTAAGACCTGTTCTTCCGCCCTCAGCAATACCTGTGGTACTCTCTGCACCAAACACCGTGACGGTCTGGGTGCCGAACACAGCTCCTACTGCAGCCCC
>ENA-OPVV01001971-OPVV01001971.1-human-gut-metagenome-genome-assembly--contig:-NODE-1971-length-13478-cov-4.615436_pt1 | contig 13478 bp, 10 predicted proteins | sample MGYA00241500_ERZ501992 | MGnify/ENA primary metagenome ERZ501992 (study PRJEB25962, sample SAMEA2043052) | human gut metagenome | biome: human gut; feature: human-associated habitat; material: faeces...
CCCGCCGTTGAACCTGTGGTTCAGTTCCGGGTCTTCCAGTCGAAGAAGAGCATCGATACCCAGCGGGTCTTCCGACGCCATCTTCAGATAGCGTTGAACCGTGGTTGGACTTAAGGAGTACATGTCGGCCATCTTTCTTACCGACAAGCCGTTCTTATGGCCCGTTAGGACCTGTTTGATGATATTCATTTTCGTAGGTTGTGTAGCCATATTCTCTTGAGGGATCTGATTTTCCGTCAAGATAATAAATTCATCAGGACTGTAACAGCATACTCCGATTTCGGATGCCTGTTTGGTGCATTTTTGCACAAGTGTAACAGCATGCTCCGATTTTGAAGCGAAAACCGAGATGTGGTATTCCGTAATTTATTGATATCCAGTGCAGGCCAGAAACAATAAAATGGGTATATCGGATTTATTCTTCAGATCATTTGCTGTAACAGCATACTCCGATTTTTCCAGTCTGGGGGATTTTTTTATTTAGTAGTCATTTTTAAGTATATAAATTCTGGTATGTTGAAAATAGCAAGTAATAGAGATATGACATCTGGATCTCCATTGACTGTTTTGATTAATTTTACAGTCCCTCTTTTGTTGGGCAATCTTCTCCAGCAGACATACTCTATAGTTGACGCAGTAATAGTTGGTAAATTTTTAGGTATAAACTCTCTTGCGGCTGTTGGTGCAGGTACTTCTGTGATAACCCTTATATTGGGATTTTGTACAGGCTGTTGTTGTGGTTTTGGAATCCCTATGGCTCAGAAATTTGGTGCACATGATTATTTGACATTGCGTAGATATATTTTTATTAGTCTGAAGATTTCAGCAGTAATGTCTATAATGATTGCCATAATAACAAGCCTGTTGTGCTCGGATATATTGGGTTGGATGAAAACTCCTGAAAAGATAATGAATAAGGCTTATATATATTTGCTCATTACATTTTTGGGTATTCCATTTCACTGTCGCATTTTGCGCACAGTTTTTCTGTATTTTAATGAAATGTTCGAATTTGGTTATAAATTCATAGTTGATTGATTTTAATGGAATATCAGCCAGTTTATACTGTTCACTGATAAACTCCTTCAAATATCTTGCTGTACGTTCGTATCGAAGTACAGTACCTTCGGCATATTCCTTATTCATTAATTCCCGATATTCCGAATTGTGTTCCTGGAATACTTCAAGCAGCATTTTGGGAGTAGAGTGTTCTCCATAATAGATATTTTTTATAATATCTGCTGTAATAGGTTTACCGTCCTGCTCAAGTTCACGGTGAATTTGAAGGATTTTAGTTCTTATCGTATCAAGATAGTGGTTTATTTCTTGATACTTCTTTTCCCTGCCAATCGCGCATTCTTTTTGCGTATTCCATTTTGTAACATCTATACTTCGCTTGATTTGTACCTCTGCACGTTTTCCGTTTATTGTGATACGCATACAGATTGGTGCTTCTCCATTTTTTAGCAGCTTTGATTTCTTCAGGAAAAACAATACCGTAAAATAGTTTCTTTGCATTGCCATACTCTTCTTTTTTTGATGGTGTAAAAATACATGTTTTGAAAAGAGTTTGTTTTATGCAAAACGCAGAGAATCAGTGAAATATAATCCAATCAGGTGGACTTGTTTTTATGTGGAAATTAAGTCCACCTATTTCACCTCCAGTAAGATGCGGTATTCTGCTTCAATTTGCGGTATGGATAAAAAGAAAAACCGCTGATAATGATTGATTATCAGCGGTTTTCATTGTTTTGCTTTTTGTTTGAGTGATCCGCCTGGGGCTCGAACCCAGGACCCCAACATTAAAAGTGTTGTGCTCTACCTGCTGAGCTAGCGAATCAAACCTCTAATGCATCGTTTCCCGATTGCGAGTGCAAAGGTAGTGATAATTTTTGACTCTGCAAGTTTTTAGAGAAGTTTTTTCTTCTTCTCCCCTATTTTTCTTCTATTTCTTTCGTCTGAGCAGGCTTTTCGGCCTGATTTTCGGGATCGACAACCTCATTTTGTGGAGATATGTCTAAACTTTCCATCAAAACAAACCGCTTATAATACGACAGGCAAAGTGTTGTCAGCGGTAAGGCAATAATCAGTCCGATGAATCCGAGCAATGTTCCCCAAATAGATAAGGAAAGTAAAATAATGGCAGGATTCAGTCCCATGGCTTTTCCCATGATACGAGGCGTCAGATACAAATCCTGTATAGCCTGCACAATACCCAATACCAATAACGATAGGCCAAATAAAATCCAGAAATTCTCTCCCGTCTCAGCCGAACGGAGCAGACTGAGCAACGCCATTGGAATCAATCCGATAGTCTGTAAATAAGGGATCAAGTTCAAACAGCCGATAAACAATCCCAATGTAACAGCCAAAGGGAAATTGATGATCTTAAATCCGATCGCCAGTAAAACTCCTACACACAAGGCAATCAACGACTGTCCGCGGAAATACCGGTTCATACTAAGTTCTACATCATCTGCCAACTGACTAATAAACGGACGATAGCGTTCCGGTATCAGTCGCAGCCAACCACTGGCTATCTTTTCATAATCCAACAAGATGAAAATAAAGTACAAGAAGATGACAAAGACAATCGTTACACTGACCAAAATAGAGAAGGTACTCGTCAGTAAATGCCAGGCTTTCGGAGCAATCTGTTTGATTGCCTGCAAAATATTTTCCTTGTTGACGAAATCACGCAAAGCTTCCGGATCAATACTGTTTTCCAAATACTCCACCCAACTGTTCGGTATCAACGGAATATAACCCGGAGTAGCCTGCCGATTACTTAAAAGCTGTAACAGACGCTCACTCTCTTCCGAAATAGAAGGTACAACCATCACCGTAACCAAGGCGATAATCAAACAGATGGATATGAGAACAGCCAGAATAGACAAGATCCGGCTTTTCAGTTTCAATTTATATTGGAAAAACTTCACAAAAGGCTGACACATATAAGCCATCAGCCAGGCAATCAAGAATGGTAAAAGTGCATTTCTCAAGACAACGATCAAATAAAGCAATACACCGATCAGTAAAACACCTATTCCGATGCGGACAACGCGATCGAAAGTAAACGGTTTATCAAACATGGAATCCATAATTATTTCTATCTTTGTTTTTCGCAAAGGTAACATAAAGGTTAAAACTTCATAATGAGACATTCCAAAATATTTTTATTAGTGGCATTTATTTTATGCTTTCAACTTGGATTCGGACAAAAAACAAGTCCCATTAACCGATTCCTGGATCAGCCGGGTATGGAACACGCTTCGTTTGGCTGTCTGGTAACCGAAACATCCACAGGAAAAACCATCGGGAAATACCAGCCGGATGTACAACTCACACCTGCTTCCGTATTAAAACTACTGACTACCGCTACCGCATTGGAATTATTAGGCGAAACCTATCGTTTCCCAACGACAATCAGTTATGATGGAACAATCGCCAATGGGGTACTGAATGGAAATATCTATATTCAAGGACATGGAGATCCGACGTTGGGTTCGTCTCATTTCGCCCCCGAATCAGAAATATTCCTTAAAGAATGGAAAGACGCCATTCGTCAGCTAGGCATTCGGGAAATCAAGGGAGCCATTATTGCTGATGAGAGTATTTTCGACAACGAAGGCATATCCATGAAATGGCTTCGCGAAGATTTAGGCAGTTATTACGGAGCCGGAAGTTACGGACTTTCGTTTCATGATAACTTGTATTCGCTGTATTTGAATAGTGGTGCCACAGGAACACGCCCTACTTTGGTACGGACAGAACCGGAAATGGATCTGGATTTCCATAATTATCTGAAAGCAGCCGCTACAAAAAGCGACAGTAGCTTTATCGTTGGTATGCCATTTTCCAACGAACGATATTTATATGGAATCGTTCCGGCAAACCGGCAATCCTACCGATTGAAAGGCGACATACCTGATCCGGCTCTCTTTTTAGCCCAATATATACAGAAAGAATTGGAAAAAGATGGTATTTCTGTGCAGAAGGAAGCAACCTGTTATCGACTTCTGTACGAAAAGAATGCCTGGAAACCGGGGAAACGGACGGAAATTATTACGACTTATTCCCCGACTCTACAACAAATCGTAGAAAAGACCAATCATGTAAGTCATAATCTCTTTGCCGACGCCTTGCTGAAAACCATCGGTTTGCGCTATAAAAATCCGCAGAAACATGTCATTTCTTCTTTCGGGAAAGGAATAGAAGTCATAAAAAGCTATTGGAAAGGCAAAGGACTGGATGTTTCATCTCTTCGTATTACCGACGGAAGCGGCCTGGCTCCTACGAATAAGGTGACAGCCCGTTTCCTCAACGACTTACTAACCTATATGGTAAAATCCAAACATGCCGAAGCGTTTATGTCCTCATTACCTCAAGCCGGAGTAGAAGGATCTGTACGTAACTTCCTGAAAGAATCATCCCTTTCAGGAAAGTCATTCCTCAAAAGCGGCAGTATGAGCGGCGTGAGATGTTATGCCGGATACGTAAAAAATCAGGGAAAGACGTATAGCGTCGTCTTACTCACCAACAATTATTCCTTGAGCAGCTGGACTATCAACCGCAGACTTGAGCAAGTCCTGATCGGACTATTTGGCCAGTAAAATACTATGCTGCGCCAGGAAATCGAAGAATTTCTGTTTATAATTATCAGAAATCGGAATATATTCTTTTCCAAACACAATGCGATTGCGCTCGATAACTTTAATCTTCTCCGGCTGGACAATGAATGAACGGTGTACACGGATGAAACGGTTCGACGGAAGCATATCTTCTACCATCTTCATACTGATCAGGGAAAGAATAGGACGTGCTTCGCCTTCGAGATAAATCTTGACATAATCTTTCAAGCCTTCGATATATAAGATCTGGTTCAATTCAATTTGAACTAACTTGTATTCGGTCTTGACAAAGATTCGTTCCACTTCATTCTCGTTAGCTGTTCCCGTAACAGGCTCTTCCGTTTTCCGCTGATGCGATTCAAACCAGTCGCAGGCTTTCTGTGCAGCCTTCAGGAAATCGGAATAACTGATGGGTTTCAACAGATAATCCAGGGCATTGACCCGATAACTGTCGACAGCATACTGTTCGAAGGCTGTCGTAAAGATAACCTTTGTTTCCGGAGGAAGCATTTTTGAGAATTCCATGCCGCTCAGTTCGGGCATCTGGATATCCAGGAACAAGACTTGTACCGGTTCGTTATGCAAAGCATCCATGGCATTCAGAGCACTGTTATACTTCCCTTTCAATTCCAGAAAAGGTGTTTTCAAGGCGTAACTCTCCAGCAGACTTGCTGCCAAAGGTTCATCATCAATAATAGCACAGGTTAATTTCATTTCACTCCAGTTTGTATTTGTAAATCGGCAATATAAGTATCTCCTTCCTGTCCATGACGGAAAGAATAAGATTCCGGATAAATCAATTCCAGACGTTTCTCCAAATTGACTAATCCAATGCCCGAACCACTCTTGTCTTGTCCGTTCTTAGGAAAGTAACTATTCTCAATCCGACAATGTACTTCCGTTTTATCATACGTGATACAGATACGGATAAATGATGGCAGGTTATTGCTTACTCCATGCTTGAACGCGTTTTCAATCAACGAGATGAAAAGTAAAGGAGCAATCATTCCCCCTTCGTTTTCCTGTCCGCTTATTTGTAAGTCGAGTGATACATGCTCAGGAAGACGGATACGCATCAGCTCAACATAATTGCGGATAAAGTCCAGTTCTTTCCCCAACGGAACGAACTTCTGGTTACTGTCATACAAGACATAACGAAGCAACCGGCTCAAATCATGTACAACACCTTGTGCTCGATCGGGACTGAAGGCTATCAAACAATAGATATTATTTAATGTATTAAACAGGAAATGCGGATTCAACTGGCTCTTCAGGTTCTGCAATTCAGCTTCCACACGGCTTTGTTCCAAATCACGGCGCATCGTTTCGATCCGATACCAGTTTCTCGTTACCCGGATAGCCACACTTAAACCTGATACCAACATATATAGCACGGCATTACCTAAAAAGAATCCGACAATATTCCGAAGTGGAGGTTCTCCTCGCATAGGAGGTTTCCGATGTGGATGTTCATGAGGCGAATCAGGCAATAAATCCATCAAGAGATGAACAGCCACCATCGTAAAGACAATCAATAATACATTGGCCACAAAGAATTCAGGCAAACGACGGGTAAAAAGATATTTCGGAACCAGGAAAAAATAATTGACATAGAATACGAACATAAATGAAATAGGTACGATAACAAAACGCATATAACTTTCGATCGTAACTGTTTCTGTCTCGTCACCGGTAAAAAAGAATGGAATACCAAACAAGATTCCCCACGCTGCCATGTGGATAATCTTGCCCAATCCGTTGGGTGTTCGATAGACCGGCAGTTCTTCTTTTTTCATTTTTCCCTGCATAATTCAGTTTTTTCTGTTGTCTTACCTTCCGATTGAATCCAATCATTCCTAAAACCCGTTGTAAACGACGCCCGACAGGAAGAAATATCAATATTTTCCACCAATCGACCGCCGATTAGTCTTACATATCGATATTTTAAGCTGTCAGGCATCACGGACGGTCATAAATATCGATATTTCTTATTAAACGGACGCCGATTACTACAACTTATCAATATTTTTAACAAATCGGCGTCCCCAACAGTTCCAAATATCGATATTTCCTAGTAAACGGAGACCTACCCACCTTTATTTTTCCCTATTCTCGACTGCCGGCGTGCACCAACAACCTTTTCCTTCCGTTTTCTTATTCATACCGGATGGCTTCGATCGGGTCGAGCTGCGCTGCCTTCTTGGCCGGATACCATCCGAAGAAAATACCCGTCGCCGTACAGACGATAAACGATAGAAGCACGCTCCACGGCTGGATGAAAATCGGGAAATGCGCTACTTGATTTACAATGATAGCCGAACCCACACCGAAAATCACACCAATCAATCCTCCCGTCACGCTTATCAGGATGGATTCGATCAGGAACTGCGAAAGGATATCAATCCCTTTTGCCCCGATACTCATGCGTAAACCAATCTCGCGTGTACGTTCCGTTACCGAAACATACATGATATTCATAATACCGATACCACCCACCAAAAGGGAAATACCCGCCACCGCCGCAAGCAAAACGGTCATCATGTCCGTAGTACTTGTCAACATCGAACTCAACTCCTGCTGGCTACGGATCGTAAAATCATCCTCTTCGTCCGCTTTAAGCTTATGGTTGCGACGCAGTATTTCTGAAATCTCATCAATAGCCTGTTCGGTATATTCTTCCTTTAAAGCTGAACAAGTAATACCCTGCAAATGGGTAATGGCCAAAACCTTTTTCTGAATAGTTGTATAAGGCGCCAAGATCAAGTCGTCCTGGTCCATTCCCATACTGTTATATCCTTTGCTCTCCAATACACCCACAATCTTGAAGGGTAATTTCTGGAAGCGAATCACTTTCCCTACCGGATTTTCTCCACCGGGGAACAAGTTATCCACCACCGTCTTCCCGACAACGCATACTTTGGCTGCAACAGCGATGTCTTGATCAGAGAACATTTCTCCGTCTTCTACTTTATAACGACGGATTTCCATATAATCCGGACTGATACCATAAATCGTAGTCGGCGCGTTGTTAGCTCCGTAAATAACCTGTCCACTACTATTGACCGACGGAGAAACAGCCGCTACGTAACGTGTCTCATCTACAATGTTCTGATAATCTTCAAGCTTCAGTGTTTCCATACTCGAAGCTTCCTGACGTACACCGCCCCGAATATCACCACCCGGTTGGATCATAATCATATTTGATCCCATCTCGCTGATCTCCGCCTGAATACTTCTCTTGGAACCTTGCCCGATAGCCAGCATCGTAATTACCGAAGCCACACCAATAATAATACCCAGCATCGTCAAGAAACCACGCATCTTGTTGTTGGCCAAAGCCCGAAGTGCTATTTTGAATAAATTCGTAAGATTCATATCTGTATAAGCTATCTGTTATCAGTCGTCCGTCTTTGGCAATTTGGCCAAAGCTTCGGCTGCATCCAATATATTCTCATTCTTCACATCCGATGTAATATGTCCGTCACGCAACATGATATTCCGGCTACTGTATTGGGCAATCTCCGGATTATGAGTTACGAAGATAATCGTACGTCCTTGGGCATGAAGCTGCTGAAACAATACCAATATCTCAAAGCTGGTACGTGTATCCAGGTTTCCGGTAGCCTCGTCCGCCAGAATCACAGCCGGATCATTCACCAAAGCCCGGGCAATTGCCACACGTTGCATCTGTCCACCCGACATCTGATTACTCTTATGATTCAAACGTTCTCCCAAACCTACAGCAATCAAAGCTTTAATGGCTTTCTCTCTCCGTTGTGCCGCATTATAGGCCGGATTATACATGAGCGGAAGTTCCACATTCTCGATAGCCGTTGTTTTAGGTAGCAGATTATAATTCTGGAAAACAAACCCAATTTTCCGGTTACGAAGTGTGGCCCTCGCTCCTTTCCCCATCGTACGAACAGATACACCATCCAAATAATATTCTCCGCTAGTCGGCGTATCCAGACAACCTAATGTATTTAACAATGTACTTTTGCCTGATCCGGAAGTTCCCATAATGGTAACAAATTCACCTTCATAAATCGTAAAACTAACGCCTCGTAACGCGTGAACCACTTCATCACCTACGATAAAATTGCGTTTTATGTTTTCCAGTCTTATAATCTCTTTCATGACGTACGTACTTATATTTTATACTCCACAGAGGAATCATTTTTTACCTTTCTTACTATCTGGCGGTCCCGGCATAAACGGGCTACGTTCTTGTCCGGCAGCCGGCGAAACTGCGACAGGAGTCGAAACCGATAAGTCAACCGCTACAATCTCACCTTCCTGTAAGCCATCCACTACTTCTGTAACATTATTATTGCTCGAACCTACAGTAATGGCTTTCGGCTTCAACTGAGTTCCTTCTTCAACCCATACCAACCGTTTTCCTTCGGGAGCCTGCATTGTCGGGTTCTCAACCGTCAGTCCTAACGGCTCCAGCATGCTGGCATCAGCAATAAAACGTAAAGCTTTATTCGGTATCGACAGTACATCATTCCGTTCCATTGTATAAATCGTGATGTTTGCCGTCAGACGCGGTTTCAATTTCAAGTCCGGATTATCAGCCGAGATCACAACTTCGTACGTAACAACCGTTGAAGAAGATGATGAACTTGAAGACGATGTGCTGCTGTCACTACTTTCACCCAGGCGGATCTGTTCCACTTTTCCTTCGAAAACATCATTCGGATATGCATCTACTGTAAATGAGACCCGTTGTCCATCCTGTACATTACCTATATCAGCCTCATCCACATCAGCTATGATCTGCATCTTTGTCAAATCAGCGGCAATTGTAAACAAGGTCGGAGTTTCGAAACCGGCTGCTACGGTCTGCCCTTCTTCAACCGCCTTATTAATCACCACACCATTAATAGGGCTTGTGATCGTAGCATATTCCAGGTTTCGACGAACCTTAACCATTGAGGCCTGGCTCTCTTCATAATTAGCTTTCGCCTGCTCGTAATTGTAGGTTGCCGTTTCATACTCCGTGTCACTGATCAACTTCTTCTCGAACAATACCTTACTACGTGCATAATTCTTCTGCTGATATTCGTACTCCGACTTGCTTTTATCCAACTGCGCGGTAGCTGATTGCAACTCAGCCTCCAATGTCACCTTATCCATTTCTGCAATCAACTGCCCGGCAGTCACCACATCATTATAATCTACATACAGCTTGTCAATAATACCTGAGACCTGCGTACCGACATCTACTTCCGTTACCGGCTCGACAGTTCCCGTGGCGGTCACAACATTCGTAATGGAAGTGCGGCCAACCTTTTCCGTCTCTAAAACCATTCTTCCTCCAGCCTTTTTTCCGGAAAAGAGGAAAAATCCTCCTGCAATGATTACAATTCCGGCCAGGCCGATCATAACTTTTTTCTTATTCATATTATTTGATTACTTTTTTATCCGAAATTCAGGCTTATTTCTAAGTCCGACAATTCATTTGTCAACTCAAAAATCTACACCTAACATCAACTTATAAACTTATTTTGGTAAAAAGGTTCCCGCGACTCACGTCGCAGGAAACCCCATAAAAGAGAGTGGAGTGAATATCCCGTCTAAATATTGATATCGACGGGCTTCTTCTGATAAATATTTAAAAGTTGTATACTCATGATTGCCATGTATTTCGACTGAAGTACCTCCTGCTGTGCATTCAGCAGATTGTTCTTTTCTGTCAACATCTCTAACGTATTCTTCATCCCCAAGAAAAACTGTTCTTCAGTTAACTCGAAGCTTTGTTGTATATACGATAATCTTTCAACTGCCGACATATATTGGCTCTGTGCAGACGTGGCGTCCAAATAAATCCCTTCAACAGTCTGCAACAGATCTTTCTGAGCGTTCAACAAGTCTAGCTGACTGGTAGTAATCGCTAGTTTTGCTTTATTATATGCTGTCTTTTTTTCTCGGTTCGCAAATATAGGAATATTAATCGTTAATCCAACACTTTCATTGAATTTATTCCAAATTTGACTACCGAAAGTGTAGTTTGTACCCGAAAGATGCCCTGTTCCAATACCTGCATTCATAGACAACGTAGGCCAATAGGCTGCTTTTGCCTTTTCTTTTTCCAATTCTGCCACTTCGATAGAAAGTTCACTGCTTCGTATTTGTGGCATGACGGCCAGCGAAGTCTGATAAATCGTCTGTTTATCCGGTAATGGAGTTATCACTTCCGATTCATCTACATCCGGCATATTCAATGCTATATCCTGTGTTATATCCAGTTCAAGCAACTGTTTCAATTGTAGTTTATAATTATCCAAATTCGTTTGGGCAACCACCAATTGATATTTGTCTGTGCTGTACTGACTTTCCAACTGAGCCAGATCAACTGCGGAAATTGAGCCAGCTTTATACAGTTCTTCAGCCCGATCCCGTTCGGCCTTCGACGTTTCAACGGTATTTTCGTTAATTTCCACGGCTTCCATGGCATACATTACCTGAAGGTATGTCTGCACAATGGCTATTTGGATATCATCTTCGCTTTGTTCTGTCGAAAGCTTATCCACTTCATTTTGTAACTTCTGTTGTTTGATGGCTTTATTACGTTGTCCTCCGTCAAAAAGCGTCCAGTTGGCATTCACCGCATAATTACCACTATAACTATTATTACTCTCAGCATCCGAAGAAGGATAGTTTACGAATCCTTGCGTTACCGAGGCTGATAAGGAAGGGAACAACTGAGCCTTTGCCAGCTCTGTATCTTCCAATCCTGACAGTTCATTCACCCGACTCTTTTTAATTTGGATATTATTTGCTAACGCATAATCCAAACATGAACGGAGCGTCCATTCTGCCGGTTGTTCCTGAGCTTGTACACTCGCTGTCAACAACCCGATTGATAATCCTATAACTAATGTCCGCATCATATCTGTTTCCTTTTTACGAAAGCAAAAGTACAAGCCTCTCATTTCCTAGACAATTAATATAGAAAGACCCGTTTTTTCTATCGACAAATCCCCTATTTCTATCGATAAAACAAAAAAGTAGCGCTTCGCCGACTTAAATCAATTAATAATCGTATCTTTGCCCACACTAAACATATTTATAATGAACTAATACGATGAATTTTGTAGAAGAATTAAGATGGCGTGGAATGGTTCATACCATGATGCCGGGTACTGAAGAATTGTTGGAAAAAGAAATGGTTACCGCTTATGTCGGTATTGATCCGACTGCCGATTCTTTGCATATCGGCCATTTGGTGAGCGTGATGATCTTAAAACATTTCCAACGTTGCGGTCACAAACCGTTGGCTTTGGTAGGTGGTGCAACAGGTATGATTGGAGACCCGTCTGGTAAATCAGCAGAACGAAATCTGTTAGACGAGGAAACATTACGTCATAATCAGGAATGTATCAAAAAGCAGTTGAGCAAATTTCTGGACTTTGAATCAGATGCTCCCAACAAAGCAGAATTGGTAAACAACTACGACTGGATGAAAGACTTTACTTTCCTGGATTTTGCCCGGACAGTAGGAAAGCACATTACCGTCAACTACATGATGGCAAAAGATTCTGTTCAGAAACGCCTGAACGGTGAAGCCCGCGACGGTCTTTCTTTCACCGAATTTACTTACCAGTTATTACAAGGATACGACTTCCTGTATCTTTACGAACATAAGAACTGCAAACTTCAGATGGGTGGTTCAGACCAATGGGGAAACATTACTACAGGTGCTGAACTGATCCGCCGTACAAACGGAGGTGAAGTATTTGCATTAACCTGCCCGCTTATCACGAAAGCCGACGGCGGTAAGTTCGGTAAGACAGAATCAGGTAATATCTGGTTGGATCGTCGTTATACTTCTCCTTATAAATTCTATCAGTTCTGGTTGAATGTAAGTGATGCTGATGCAGCTAAATACATTAAGATCTTTACAGCTCTTCCCAAAGAAGAAATCGAGGCTCTGATTGCAGAACAAGAAGCAGCGCCTCACTTACGTCCGTTACAAAAACGATTGGCCAAAGAAGTTACCATTATGGTACATTCGCAAGAAGATTACGATGCTGCTGTTGAAGCTTCTAATATCTTGTTCGGTAATGCAACATCTGAGGCATTAAAGAAACTGGACGAAGAGACCTTGCTTGATGTATTTAACGGTGTTCCTCAGTTTGAAGTATCACGTGATGACGTTGCAGCCGGAATCAAGCTGATCGATCTGTGTACAGAAAAAGCAAACGTATTCCCGTCTAAAGGCGAAATGCGTAAACTGATCCAAAGCGGAGGTGTAAGCATCAATAAAGAAAAGGTATCTGATACTGATATAGTAGTTAATACCAGTCATTTATTAGACGAAAAATACCTTCTTGTACAACGTGGCAAGAAAAATTATTACTTGATTATTGTAAAATAATGAGAAAATACTTGCAAAGGTAAAAAATAGTATTTACCTTTGCAGTGCTTTTGAGAAAGCATCGGATTGTCTCATGGTGTAATGGTAGCACTACAGTTTTTGGTTCTGTCTGTCGAGGTTCGAATCCTCGTGAGACAACTCACAATTTGAAAGACGCTTGTTATCAACAGATAACAGGCGTTTTTTCTTTTATACAGAAAAGCCCGGACAAAACAAACGAGAATCATTTTCAAATCTCATCAGTTTCATTTTCAATCCTCGTCAGTTTTAATTTCAAAGGATATTTTCACTACTTCAAAAGCCGGCGTATTTTAGTGAAAAGCCGGCGTAAATTGACAAAAATACGCCGGCTTTTGATGAAAATACAAGGTATAATAAAAAGGAAACTATCTACACTTTTTCAGGCTGATAGATTCTGTCTATCCAACCATAAAAATTACCACTTAAATAAATTCTTCCAAACC
>ENA-OPVV01002006-OPVV01002006.1-human-gut-metagenome-genome-assembly--contig:-NODE-2006-length-13299-cov-2.173286_pt1 | contig 13299 bp, 10 predicted proteins | sample MGYA00241500_ERZ501992 | MGnify/ENA primary metagenome ERZ501992 (study PRJEB25962, sample SAMEA2043052) | human gut metagenome | biome: human gut; feature: human-associated habitat; material: faeces...
GGTTCCCAGATCCCATAACACGCAGATGCCGGACATGATCAGAAGCTGCCACGCCGCATTCTTCAACAGGTTAAAGCGCTTCACATACCCAACTGCCATCGTAAACCACATCGTTGCACAGCCGGACGCTACATATACCGACCAGTGTACCCCGGGGGATATGATGATATCGGTCATCATACTGAGCACAATTGCTGCAATACAGCAGAATGTAAATATCTGCAACACTTTCTTCCCTTCGTAATTTACTTTTGCATCCTCCGGAAAATCCGCTTCTGTAACCGTAACCTGTACGCCGAGTTCTGTCAGTATCCGGTAAAAATTCCGCTGGATATTTGTACTGTCATATCTTGATGTAAAACTGAGTGAAAGTGTATCCTTAAAAGAACAGATACATAATTCTGTCCGGTTCGTACTGGTATACACTCCGAATTTTTCAATATAGTCCGCATAATCTTCCGGCATCTTTACTACACTCATATTAGAAAGCACAGCCGTCACTTCCTGCTCTGCCATCTTAGCTCCTGCACGGATACACCGGTTCTTAAGTTCCAGAGGTGCCCACTTTAAAATTTTATGCTTTTCTATTGCGATCAATTCATTCATCCGACCTGCCATATGTTCCTTAGACAGATTCTCCCGAAAATATATCTTAACTGCTTCCAGTACATCTTCAAACGAATCTTTTTCTTCTCCAAACTGATATCCCGGTTCTATATAACCAAAGAAATTCAGCATCGAATCGGATGGAAATATCTTTCTTAAATTCACCGGAACCATCAGTATGACCGGCTTTTTTTCCTGTATCCGGCTCATTTCCTCATGAATTGCACATATGAATGCCGCCGTTAAAAGCACCGACATAGATACTCCCTTTTCCCTGCTGATACCCAAAAGTTCTTTTACCGGCACAGTCGCCTCATTGACTTGCAGTTCTTCGTATCCCTTTCCGTTCTTTTTAATCTGAAATGCCTTGATCTTCTTCTTTTTCTTTCTTGGAAAATCCGGATCGTAATAACGGCTGAAGCTGTCATCCTCCTGATCCTTTACCGTCAGATACTGATCTGATAATTCAACCGGTTCAAGTTCATCCTTATGAACCAGATGCAGATAATTCTTCACCAGTTCCCGCAAGAATTCCGTCGCGCCGGTTCCATCAGTCAGTGCATGAAATACTTCAAAATTAATACGTTTTTTATAATAGGTCACTTCGAATAGAAGCGTCTTTTTATCCCGTACATACAGACTGCTGCATGGTTCTTTATATTCTTTTCTTACTATCGGTCTTAATTCGCTTTTCTCCAGATAGTGCCAGAACAAGCCTTTTCTCATGACCGACAGGAATACCGGATATTTCTCAATTGTCTGATCCAGTGCCTCCTGCAGGGCATTTTCTTCCACTTCCTCCTTCAGTTCACAATAGAACCGGAATACTCTGGTATCTTTCGGACTGCTGGCGGCAGAAAATAACTTTGCTGCATTATCCAGACTTCTCCAGTAAGCACGTTTTTGTTCAAACACTGCTTTTCCCCCTTCTCTCTCCCGCTGCTATTCACCATCCGCCGGATTGATATTCTTTTCGCTTTCCTTCTGTCCATAGCTGTCAAGAAAGCGGTTAATAATTGCGAAGCTCTCCTGCACATGGTAATATTTTACCCCCAGTGCAAAAAATCCGTGAAGTGCATCCTGAATCCGGTGAATCTCCACTTGATTTCCGGCTTCTTTCAGACGCCTTCCATACTCTTCCCCTTCATCTCTGAGCGGATCACATTCTGCTGTTAAGATCAATGTATCCGGCTGGTTACTGTAATCCGTTTCCATCAGAGGTGCAAGATATTTACTCCTCTTATCTTCTTCTGCCGAAGCATAAAAATTAATATAATCCCTCATCTTTCCAGCTGTCAGAAGATACTCTGTTCCATAGCGTCTGACTGACAGATACGGGGAATTCTCACTGTAATCATTATTCACTGCCGGATAGATCAGAATCTGTCTCTTTGGCAGAAATTCTCCCTGATCTCTTGCCATCAGTGAAACAGCTGCTGCCAGATTCCCGCCTGCGCTGTCCCCGATCAAAGTGATCTTGTCCGGATCTGTATTCAAAATGAACCGGTTCGTAAACATAGCCTTTGCCGCCATATAACAGTCATAGAAACCTGTCGGAAATGGATATTCCGGTGCCAGCCTGTACTCTACCGATACAACAATATGATTTGTTGCCGATGCCAGACGGGCACAGATTCTCTCATAATTGTCAATACTTTCCGTTACCCATCCGCCTCCGTGAAAGAACAACAATGCCGGGAGATCATCTTCCATCTTCTCTCTCGGAAGGAATATCCTCACCGGAATCTGATGATCACCATTATAAATCTTATAATCAATCGTCTTATAAAAGATTTTCATTGGATCGATTGCCTTTAAATTTGCCAGATGTCTCGAGGCTTCTACTTCAATGCCGTCAAAAGACAGAGCTTTCAATACTCTTCTCATGGATTTATTAATCGCCATACTACTTCCTTTACCTGTAACTTTTCTTTCTGATTTTCCTTATCTGATATATCCTTCTTCATACGCTTTTGCCTTATTAAATGCATATAATTCTGCAAATGTCGCCTCCCTGTACGGATTTACATAGAATATCCCAACGATTCCACAGGTAATTGCAGACAGTAATATCCATCCGATAAATGACAGATCCAGAATAAATGTCTCCATCTTCTGCCCGTCCATCATACGCTTACTGATCTGAAATGCTTCTTTTCTGTCCATTCCCGGATTCTCTGCAAGAATGTAAGGGATCATCAGATATTCATAATGTTTTACAATTCCCGGAATAACGAAAAGCAGCGTCCACAAAGATGTAAACAGATTTTTCAGGAACATCGCCAGCACAACATTCACATAATGTCCGGAACGGAATGCATCAAATATGGTTCCGACTGTTGGATTCTCTGTCTTATTGAGAACAAAGAACCTTTTCCCGCCTACTTCCAGAAGACTTCCCACAAATATCTCCAGTGCCAGAATTATGAGAGTCACTATAATTGCTGTCATTGTAATCACCAATCCGGCAAACGGATATCCAAATCCATCTGTTCCATACAAACTGTTCTGCGAAGCACTGCCTCCGGCTCTTCCTCCATTCACACCACTTAACCCTGTGATAATTCCCATAATCACGGCTACAGCGACACATGACCAGTAATTCTTTTTAAATGCAATCCTTCCATTTGTTTTCAGTCTGTCTCTTGTCCAACTCATATCATATCCTCCTTGTCTATTCTTTTGTTATGTCTGCATTCTGAATCTTTTCATTCAGATCATTCAGATATACCCAACGTTCCATCTTTTCATCCAGTTCATTCCCTGCCTCTTCTTTTTTATCCATGAGTTCCCGTAATTTCACTGAATTAGTCGCATTAGCTGCAATCTGTGCATCCAGCGTCTCCAGCTTTTCTTCAAGCTTTGCAATATCATCGTCGATGGTCTCAAATTCCCGCTGCTCTTTGTATGTGAACTTAAATTTCGGTTTTCTCTGTTTCCATGTATCTTTGGAAGAGCTTTCCCCTTTCTTTAATTGTCCTTCTGTTGCGGCAGCATGTCCTTTCAGTGACATCTCCGTATCCAGACCTTCCAGTTCTTTCCGAATCAGATAATCAGAATATCCTCCCTCAAACTGGCGAACTTTCCCATCTCCTTCAAAAGAAAAGGTACGGTTCACGATACGATCAAGGAAATACCGGTCATGAGATACTGTTATGATAATTCCGTCAAAGTGATCCAGATAATCCTCCAGAATGGTCAGTGTCTGGATATCCAGATCATTCGTCGGCTCATCCAGGATCAGCACATTCGGCGCACTCATCAGCACACGCATCAGATACAATCTCCGCTTTTCTCCTCCGGAAAGCTTCTCGATTTTCGACCACTGCATGGCTCCGTCAAATAAAAAACGCTCCAGCATCTGTGATGCCGTGATCTTTCCGTCAGATGTAGTGACATATTCCCCCACTTCTTTCACATAGTCGATCACTTTCATGGACGCATCCATATATTCGTTCTCCTGCGAGAAATATCCAATCCGGATAGTCTGCCCGATTTCTATTGTTCCACTGTCTGGCCTCACAATCCCATTGATGATCTTAAGAAGTGTTGTCTTGCCACAGCCGTTCGGACCGATAATTCCAATGCGGTCATTTTTCAGGAATATATAGCTATAATCACTGATCAGCTTTCTGTTACCATAAGATTTGCTGATATTCTCCAGCTCGATCGTCTTATTTCCCATACGGGATGCTACGGAATCCAGTACCACTCTCTTTTCTTCCTGAATATCCTTGATTTCCTGCATCGCTTTGATCCGGTCAATATGTGCTTTCTGCTTCGTGCTTCTGGCTCTTGCACCTCTTCCCAGCCATTCAAGTTCGGTGCAGAGAAGGCTCTTCCTCTTCCGTTCCGTAGCCAGTGCCATATCCTGACGCTCTGCTTTCAATTTAACAAATTCGGAATAATTTCCCGGATAACTGTATAGTTTCCCCTGATCCACTTCCACGATTCTTGTTGCCACACGATCCAGGAAGTAACGGTCATGCGTAACCATCAGTATTGCCCCTCTAAAGCCGATCAGATATTCCTCCAGCCACTCTGACATTGCATTGTCCAGGTGGTTCGTCGGCTCATCTAAGATCAGTATGTCAGCCGGTGTCAGCAGTGCATTGACCAGTGCAATCCTCTTCTTCTGTCCGCCGGACATATGCTCTACTTTTTCATTATAATCATAAAACCCCAGCTGATTCAACATAGATCTTGCATCTGCCTCGATCGTCCACTGGTTCAGTTCATTTACATTATCTGCAATTGCTGCGCGAAGAACTGTTGTTCCCTCTTCGAATTCCGGTGTCTGCGGAAGATAGCTGATCTTCACCTGCTTTCCCATACTGATCTTCCCTTCATCATATGGTTCGATTCCTGCAGTCACTTTTAACAGCGTAGACTTTCCCATCCCATTGATTCCGATCACACCGATCTTCTCATTTTCATTGATACTGAATGCAACATCATTCAGAAGAACACGGTCTGTATAAGCCTTTGTAATATGTTCCATCGTAAGTAAATTCATACGTTTGTTCTCCTTCATGTATCTTTCGGATACTTTTATAAGTCAGAAAAGAGACCGGAAACACCGATCTCTTTTCGTTCTCCACTTTCTATTATATTTTACAGAAAGATATATTTCAATATAAATAATACCGCAAGTACATACATTAATGCGCTGATCTTCTTTTCTTTTGCCTTTCCAGTCATCAGATTCAGGATCACGTAAGAAATCACTCCCATAGAGATACCTTCTGAGATGCTGTAGAAAAATGGCATAGCCAGGATACAGATGTAGCATGGCAGTGCTTCTGAAAATTCATCAAAATCAATGTGCGCCACATTTGTCAACATATAGAATCCCACTACGATCAATGCCGGTGCTGTTGCAAACGATGGAATTGCAAGGAAGATTGGTGACAGGAACAACGACAACCCGAATAAAATGGCTGTTGTTGCGGAAGTCAGCCCGGTTCTTCCTCCTTCAGATACGCCTGATGCACTTTCCACGAACGTGGTAGTCGTTGTTGTTCCAAGAACTGCTCCGACGGTTGTTGCAACCGCATCAGCCATCAGTGCCCCTTTGATATTCGGAAGATGTCCTTCTTCATCTAACATCCCTGCCTTGGTAGATACACCGATCAATGTTCCGATCGTATCAAACATATCAACAAATAAAAATGCAAAGATAACGACGATGAAATTCAGGGAAAATACTCCGCTAAAATCAAGTTTACCAAATACCGGCATGATACTAGGGATTGAAAATCCACTGCTAAAGTCCGGAAGCAGACTGTAGAATCCAATCTCCGGATCCGGCACATAGATACCTGCCATCTGGCAGATAATTCCTAAAATCCATGTGAGCAGGATTCCCCATAAAATATTTCCCTTTACATTCTTAATTACCAGAATTCCTGTAATTCCCACACCGATCAATGCAAGAAGAACCGTGATTCCCACGTTATTCATGGATGCTTCCACACCTTTTGCACTGTTGTACCCATCAATTGAGAATAACTCCAAAAGCGTAGAACCTCCCACTACGATATTTGCATTCTGAAGTCCGATAAATGCGATGAACAATCCGATGCCGACACTGACTGCAGACTTCAGATTTTTCGGGATTGCATTGAAGATTGCCTCACGGATATTTGTAAGCGAAAGTACGATAAATACGATACCTTCTACAAAGACGGCTGTCAGTGCAACTTCCCACTTATACCCCATTCCGAGAACAACGGTATATGCAAAGTACGCATTCAATCCCATTCCCGGCGCCAGTGCAAACGGATAATTGGCAAAGAATGCCATCAGAAACGTACCGATCATTGCCGCCAGTGCTGTGGATGTAAAGATCGCACCGGAATCCATCCCTGTCGCAGACAGGATACTCGGATTGACCGCAAGGATGTACGCCATGGTCATGAACGTGGTGATACCTGCCATAACCTCGGTCCTGACATCCGTCCCGTTCTCACGGAGCTTAAATAATTTTTCCAACATGTTACTCTTTTCCTCCTTATACTCTCAACAACAAGATATTAACTATAACTTACTGTATTTCCCTTATTTTTTTTCTCAAAGCAAGTACCTGGTTCGGTGCTACAGACAACTCATCGATCCCCATCTGGATAAACTTCTCAGTCAGACTAAGATCAGCCGCCAGATCACCGCATAATGCGATTTTCTTTCCTTCCAGGTGGATATTATTGGCAATAATACGGATCATCTTAAGAAGCGCCGGATGATGTGTATTATAAAAGCGCTCCAGTCTGCTGTTTGTTCTGTCCATTCCGAGTGTCAGCTGTGTCAGGTCATTCGTTCCGATACTGAAGAAATCTGCTTCTCTTGCCAGCTCTCCACTGATCATAACCGCTGCAGGCGTCTCGATCATAACACCGATCTTAATCTCTTCATTGAACGGAATCTTCTCGTCTTTCAGTTCATTCTTTATCTTTTCCAGAATCAGTTTCGCCTGTTTTACTTCTTCCACATCCGTGATCATCGGAAACATGACCGACATATTTCCATATGCGGATGCACGTAAAATTGCACGAAGCTGTGTCTTAAATATCTCATCTTTGTCCAGCGATACACGGATTCCCCTATAGCCGATCTCCGGATTTCTATCTTCTCCGAGTTCTAGACATTCTGCCTGCTTTTCGCCTCCCAGATCTGCGGTACGGATTACGACCTTTTTGGTGCCCATTGCCTCTGCTGCCAGACGGTATACCTGGAACTGCTGTTCTTCTGTCGGCAGCTTTGTCCCATTTTCGATATACAGGAATTCGCTGCGGAATAATCCGATTCCTCCGGCATCACTTCTCAGTACATTTTCTATATCTTCCCTGGTTCCGATATTTGCACAGACGTCAATCTTCTGTCCACTCTGTGTAATATTCTCTTTTCCCTTCAGACGTTCCAGATTCTGTACCTGGGTATGATTCTCATCCTGCTTCTGCTTCATCTTGGAAATCGTCGTATAATCCGGCTCAATATATACTTTTCCCTCAAAACCGTCGATGATGATCGTCTTGCCTTCGTATTCTTTTTTCAGGGATTCTCCCAGTCCGATCACCGATGGTATTCCTTTGGTTCTTGCAAGCACAGCCGTATGGGAATTGATAGTTCCATATCTGGTCACAAATCCAAGAATTTTGCTCTTATCAAACTTTACAGTCTCACTTGGATAAAGTTCTCCCGCGGCAAGAATAAACGGCTCATCCGTCAGCATCTTATCTTTCCATGTCCTTGCAAGAATCCGGAGTACTCTTGTCGATACATCCTTTACATCTGCCTCATGCCCCTGCACATAATTCTTATTACTCTTTGAAGCGCTTGCCAAAATATTTTCAACCGCATTTTTTACCGCATATTCTGCATTCAGCTTATGCTCAACAATAATACGTGTAATCTGACGGATGATCTCCTGGTCTTCCAGGATCATCTGCTGCATCTCAAAGATTGCCGCATTCGCTTCTCCGACATCCTTCGCTGCCAGATCATACAGATCGCGTAATTCCTGCAATGCCTTCTGTCTGGCTTTTTGAAAACGCATCACTTCTTTTTCTACATCTTTGACATAGATCCTGCGGATTTCTTTTGTATCACGCTTATAAAAGGAAAGTCTTCCGATCGCAATTCCTTCCGATATCTTTTTTCCTGTCAATGTAATCATAGTTTTTCCAACCTTTTAATCCTTTGTTAGTTTGAACAATATTACTTTACACGTTTGACGTTCATTCGTCAAGTAGATTGATTTTTTGTACAAAAACACAAAAACATTTCATATATCCATTGACGTATTTATCAATATATGCTAATCTGACAATAGTGTATTTTATAGTTTTCCTATATAAATATGCGATTTAATAATATTTTATGGAGGTATGATCATGAAAGGTACTGTAAAATGGTTTAACAACCAAAAAGGTTACGGTTTCATTTCTGACGCTGAAGGTCATGATGTATTTGTTCATTATTCAGGACTGAACATGGATGGATTCAAGACGCTTGAAGAAGGTCAGGAAGTGGAATACGAAGTTACAGACGGCGCCAAAGGACCACAGGCTGTTAATGTAACACCGCTCTAATCATAACGAATCTAAGTTTTTGATGTACTTTTTATATATTAAAATATAGCTATTTCAGATTTGAATATTTAAAAGAAATACATGACTTAATGCGAGAGATTACGAAAAAAAGCCGGATAACAAATGTTATCCGGCTTTTTCGTACCTGTAAGTACTAATTCTGATTCTGTGGTCTTGCAATATTCAGTTGCAGATCCACACCAAATGGATTCACCACTACACCTGTCATTTCATCACCCATTGCTTCCGGAACTTTTACCGCTTCCAGCACTCCCATAGAATATCTTGTATCCGAATGGTTGTTCTGGAACTTCAGAAACTCCTGAACATCGGTAAATAATGGCAATAATACCTGTCCGTCATTCTTATTCAACACCGGCATTTTCTTCTCTTCCGTGACCGCAGTAATGAAAGTTGCATCCTGATAGTGCGCCATCAATTCTTCCTGAAGATCCTTCATATCTTCTGTAATCTTCATTTCTTTCTGCTTACGTGCTTTCTGCATGAAGTACATAGCTGTAATCTGGAAACTCGGATTCTCGATCGGTTCCTCTCCCGGTTTCTGCTCCGGTCTTCTGACCAGTTCTGTGAGTTGAAGCTTGATTTCTTCTTCTGTATCTTTTCCTACCCACATCCCATTCACTCCGGCCGGGAATAAACTGCTGTAAAATGGAAGCATGTATTTATTTTCAATATTAAATATCTTCAGAGGATTTCCCTCTTTCAGGAATTCCTGTCCGCCCTTCATGGCTTCTTCTTCTGAGAAGAAAATCAGCACCTGATCATCATAAGTCTCCGGATCGCACACTACGAAAGGCATTCTGGTACAATCAGACATCAATACATAGATGGCTTCTGCTTCCCTCATTTTCTTTAAAACATCACTCTTATCTACACCCATACTGTTCCTCTTTCATGTCTATTGGTTTGCACGATACGCTTCATCTGCACTGTACACATCAAAGCCGCTTCCTTTCAGAATATCGATTACTCTTGCCGGATCATCACTCTTTAATACTGCTGCCGCATCATCTCCATTTGCAAAAGCGTACATATATTCAATGTTTACTTCACCGTCCACGATCTGATGCATTGCTTTGCTCAATGAACCGGTTGCATGTGGTACACGAAGTGCTACTACATCTGTCAGCATCGAAGTAATCCCAACTTCCTTTAATGCCATGCGTCCCTTATGCGGATCTGATACGATCATACGCAGCATTCCATAATCAGATGTATCTGCAAGACTCAGTGCTACGATATTCACATTGCTTTTTGCGAGTACATCTAATACTTCTTCCAGACGTCCTTCTCTGTTTTCCAAAAAAACCGATAACTGTTGTACGGTATTACTTACGCCCATGTTATTTCCTCCTGTTTATAAACCTCTGTTATCAATGACACGTTTTGCCTTACCCTCACTTCTTTCGATGGTCTTTGGCTCTACGAGTTTCACTCTTACTGCAACACCGAGTGCCTGTTTTAAGACTGCCGCAACTTTATTCTTTAACTCATCCAGTTTACGGATCTCATCTGAGAAATATTTTTCATCCACTTCTACCATAACAGTCAGCACATCCAGATTATTCTCACGGTCAACAATCATCAGATAATGCGGTGCAACTCCTCCACCGACAGAAAGCAGTGCAGTCTCAACCTGTGTCGGGAATACATTGACTCCGCGGATAACCTTCATATCATCGGTACGTCCTTTGAATTTTGAGATTCTCGGGAGTGTTCGTCCACATTCACAGGTAGAATGATCAATACTTGTAAGGTCTTTGGTTCTGTAACGAAGTAACGGCATACCTTCTTTGGCAAGTGTTGTAAATACCAGTTCTCCGATCTCTCCGTCTGCGCAATGGCTGTTATCAGCCGGGTTCAATACTTCCGGATAGAAATAGTCTTCATATACATGCATACCATTATGATGGATACACTCTAAAGCTACACCTGGTCCTGTAACCTCGCACAGGCCATAGATATCAAAGCAGTTTACATCCAGGAGTTCTTCGATCTTCAGACGCATCTCTTCTGTCCATGGCTCTGCCCCGTTGATTCCAACCTTCAACTGGAGTTTGTCTACGATTCCAGCCTCATTGGCGGCCTCTGCAAGATACAGCGCATAAGATGGTGTACATGCAAATGCAGTTGCGCCAAAGTCTTCCATACACATCAGCTGTCTCTTCGTATTACCTGCTGACATCGGGATAGCCATTGCTCCAAGCTTTCTTGCTCCGAAATCCAGCCCCATGCCTCCTGTGAACAATCCATATCCATAACAGATATGAATGCGGTCTTCTGCTGTAAGTCCTGCCATTGTAAGACCTCTGGCCACACACTCGCTCCATACATCTATGTCTTTCTGTGTATAAGAAGCAAGAGTAAGTTTTCCGGTTGTTCCCGATGTTCCCTGAACCCTGACAATCTTATCTTTTGGAACAGCCAGAAGGCCAAACGGATAATTTGCTCTTAAGTCCTCTTTCGTCGTAAACGGAAGCTTACCAATATCCTCAATCCCTTTGATATCCCCTGGTTCTACTCCTATTTCATCCATTTTCTTACGATAAAATTCTACATTTTCGTATACATTTTTCACCTGTTTTACCAGACGATCGCTCTGCAGTGCAGTCATCTCATCTCTGCTCATACACTCAATCTTCGGATCTCTGATCTGTTCTTTCCAATCTTTCAGTGCTACTCTTGCCATAACCTGTTCCGTACCTCCTTATAAATGATAGCCAACGTCAAATGCTTTTTTATTAATCTCAATGGTTTTCGGAGGAACTGTCTTTTCAATCACTTCGTACCACTGTTCTTTTGTAAAATCCATATGCTGAGCCGCTACACCAAGCACGATCAGGTTGAACACTCTTGGATTACCGATTTTCTTTGCTTCTTCTGTTGCATTTACTGTATAGACTCTGTGTTCTTCTCCGAGTGTCTCAATAATATTTTCCGGATACTGTGCTGCCCCGATCACAACCGGCATCGGATCGATTCTCCAGTCATTGATGATCAGTGCACCATCCTTTTTCAGAAAATGTGCATATCTGAGTGCTTCCAGACGTTCGAATGCGATGATCACATCCGCCTGCCCCTGTTCTACGATCGGTTCTGCCACTTTATCCCCATATCTTACAAATGTTACAACACTTCCGCCACGCTGAGCCATTCCATGTACTTCGGAAAGCTTTACATCATAGCCGCCGGCAATGGCAAGGCCTCCTAAGATTCTGCTTGTAAGCAGTGTTCCCTGTCCGCCGACTCCGACGATCATAATATTCTTTGCTGCCATTATCTGTCACCTTCCTTTACTAACTCAATTGCGTCAAATTTACACAGGCTTGCACAAAGTCCGCAACCTGTACACATTGTATCATCGATAGAAATGGTACCGTCTGCATTCTTTGTCATAGCCGGACATCCCGGTTTCATACACATACCACATTTTTTACATTTGTCTGTGTGTGTCTGATATAACGGTTTCTTCGACTTATCCAAAAGAACGCAAGGTGTCTTTGTGATAATCACAGATACTTCATCTTTTGCGATTTCTTCTTTCACCGCTTTCTCTACTGCCTGGATATCTCTTGCATTGACTTCCACAACATTCTTCACTCCGATCGCGCGGCACAAAGCAGGAATATCGATTGCGTATGTCGGATCTCCCTGAAGTGTCTTTCCGGTTGCCGCATGATCCTGATGACCGGTCATACCCGTTGTAGAGTTATCTAAAATAATAACTGTTCCCGTTGCTTTGTTATACATCATATTCATAAGCGAATTGACACCGGTATGTAAGAATGTAGAATCCCCGATCACAGCGACCCAGTTCTTGATATATTCTTTTCCTTTGGCTTTTTCCATACCATGAAGACTTGAGATACTGGCTCCCATACAGATTGTTGTATCCACGACACTAAGTGGTGCAACTGCTCCCAGTGTATAACATCCAATATCACCTGCTGCATGTATCTTTAACTTATTCAGCACATAGTACACACCTCTGTGTGGACATCCCGGACATAAGATCGGTGGTCTTCCCGGTGCCTCTGCAGGTTTGCTGATGTCCAGTTCCTCTTTCAGGATTGCCTGACGGATCATATTCGCACTGTACTCTCCCTGTACCGTAAAGATTTCTTTACCAATTGCCTTGATCCCCCAAGATTTCACCTGTGTCTCAATGACAGGATCCAGTTCTTCTACAACGTATAATGTATCTACTTTCGAAGCAAAGTCCTCGATCAGCTTTCTCGGAAGTGGATTCACCAGTCCAAGTTTTAACACAGATGCTTCCGGAAGTGCTTCTTTTACATACTGATAAGGAATTCCACTTGTGATCACACCGATCTTTGTATCGTTCATCTCAACTCTGTTGATCGGAAGGGTATTAGCTGCCTCTGCCAGTTCCTGATTCCGTTTTTCGATCTCTACGTGACGGAGTTTCGCATTTCCCGGCATCATAACATTCTTGCGGATATTCTTCTCATATGGTTTATCTTCGATCTCTTTGCGTTCGTTTAATTCTACAAGTCCCTGTGAATGTGCAAGTCTTGTTGTCGTACGGTATACAAACGGACGGTCAAACTGTTCACTTAAATCA
>ENA-OPVV01002022-OPVV01002022.1-human-gut-metagenome-genome-assembly--contig:-NODE-2022-length-13210-cov-4.332573_pt1 | contig 13210 bp, 12 predicted proteins | sample MGYA00241500_ERZ501992 | MGnify/ENA primary metagenome ERZ501992 (study PRJEB25962, sample SAMEA2043052) | human gut metagenome | biome: human gut; feature: human-associated habitat; material: faeces...
CCCAAGGCGGCATGGCAGTGAGAGAATTTTCTGATTATGAAAATATTTCTGACTATGCAAGACCTGCCATGGCTTGGGCAGTGAACGCAGGTATCATGAGCGGTATGGACGATGGCACACTGATGCCGCAGGGCAAAGCCACCAGAGCCGAGGCAGCAACTATGCTCATGCAGTTTTGTGAACAGGTTGTAAAGTAAGATGATAGATATTTTTGCTACTTGAATTGGAAAGATGGTAAACAGGAAGCAGTGAGATAGAAAAAAATCTCACTGCTTTTTTCGTTTCTGAACGCAAGTATAACTGCAAAGGGGGTGATTCCTATGCGTATATGAAACAAGGGGAGAAGTAGAAAAGGAAAATAATATCAAGAGAAAACAGAACAAATCCAATGATAGAAAAACCAAAACAAGAATATACAGGGACAGTTATATAAGGAAAAATATTTCTACTGCCCCTGTTATGATAAAAAACCAATGTGCAGAAAAGCTTTTGAAATCAAGAAAAACTCGGAGTTTTATTTCCAGTTATGACGCAAACAGTGACGGTAGTGACGGTTTTTCTGGTACTGCTAAGATAACTGCCCCTGCTGCCCCTATTGCAAGTTTTATCTCATTTTTACGATAAAATTATGAAATAAAGTGATGCTTATGAGTATGTGAAGTAAGAGAAATCAGAAAAAAGCAGCTGTTTATTGGCTGCTATCTTCTGAGAAAAAGCGTTTGAGATATAATCGAAAGATTTCCTGATCCGTTTCCAAATCTCGTGATAGAAAGTGTTTTGTAATCTCTATGATGATACCCTGACGAAATAACTGCATCAAGGAACAAGGCAGAAAGCAGTGAATCAGTTTCTGCTGGAACTGTTCCCAGCTGTCCTTCCCGAGAAATTCGATGAGTGTTTGTTCTGTCTGCTTCAGATCAACGAGGTCGATAGCTACATGGTAAGTTAAAGAATTTTGCTTGAGAAAGTCAATGAGTGCCTGTTCCAGCAGCGTATCCGCCAATGCAGTCCAGCAAAGTTCCTGCTGGGTAGCAGGCTCCTGACAGTCAAATGCAGGAATGGAGTCTGCATTGTTTTCTAAATCATCCAGCATTTTCTTCTGCAATTCTGAAATGGTTTGATAAATTTTATCTTCCAAAATGCAGAAATCCATTTCCGTTATCAGGCGAAAAAACATGGATAAATAGTGATCCAGCAGATAACTTTTTCGTCCAAGAAGCTGATGAAATTCTCGTGCAGTACGAAAAATATCTGAGAACGCTGATGTGTTTTCAGATTGATGCGAAAGAAACTGTTGAAAAATATCCATAAATAAAACCACCTTTTCAAAAAGTCGGCAAAGCCGCTTGAGGTATATAAACTCTGATGAAGGGAGGTGTCAAGTAAAAAAATGAAAACTATTAGGTTTCTGAATTGTTTTTTTGATTTGAAATGGTGCTGGAAAATATGAAAATCATAAAAGCTTTTGATAATCTGATGCTAGATTTTGTTTTGGAAAGTGAGGTGAAAGAAAAATGAAAAAGAGAATTAATCGAAGTATTTTCATCAAAGACACAAGGTTTTTGCACTGCAGAAATCCATGTATGGAGTAATTTTGTTTCGGATTAAGGAAAGATTTTCTATCCCACAACCATAACATGCAGAGCTGAAAGCAGCAAAATGATTTCCAAACTATGAATTTTATTTGAATTTTGCAGAGCAGCTTGGGGTAAAAGCTATAAGAGAACAGACAGAAAAAATGATTATTTTTGATTTTCTGATTGAAAAATGAAGACAAGATTTCAATGACTTTGATTTGATATGCAACGTTATCATGCAGGCACAAAGGACAAAATTTCTTGCAAAAATCCCATCGAATTGGGAGTAGTTTTCATCAAAAGAGTATAGAAGTTCACAGAACAGAAAACAACATAGCAAGACGAGCCGTTAAAAGGTTCGCCTTTTTTTTGCGTCCTGTTTGCCCTTGTGTGCCGCTTTGCGGAGTAGGTGGAGTAGTTGCAGGGAAAAGCAGTTTAGAGCGAATTTGCCCCGATTTTGGGCAAAGGTAAAAAGGAGGTGTTTGGAGCAAATATCTGTCAGGAGTGACTTTATCAGATACGAAATATAGAATAAAAATACGCAAGAATAGGCGAGCCAAAAGGTTCGCCTTTTTTGCGCCCTGTTTGCCCCTGTGTGCCACTTTGTAGAGCAGGTGGAGTAGTTGCAGGGCAAGGTAGTTTGGAGCGAATTTGCCCCGATTTTGGGCGAAGGGAAAAAGCGGGTGCTTGGAGCAGATATCTGCAAGGGAGGGCTTTGACAGATGCGGAAAATACTTGCAGTCCTGCTATATTTGTCAATATACTACTCACAAAAAAATAAATTCATGAAAAATGAACATCAAAAGAAAAGCCATATAGGCTCTCTTTTGATTCGATATGTAATGAAATGGTTTTATGCTGCCGTAAGGACAGGCTGATATTCTTTATTATCACGAAGAACAGCATATATGACGCAGATCATTTTTTTGGCAATATGCCCCATTGTCTTCATATGACTTTTTCCCTCAGAACGTTTTTTGAGATAGTATGCACGGAACATTGGATCAACCTGAGTTGCTGGAATACAAGCCATCCAAAGGGCTCTTCTTAGATATGGACTTCCTCGTTTGGACATATGATTTCTGATACTTGAGTAGTCGCCAGATTGTTTTAAGGATGGATCTATGCCGGCAAATGCGGCAAGTTTGTCAGCGGATTTGAATCTTGAAATATCACCGATTTCGGATAAAATGACGGCTCCTAAGGTTACACCTATACCAGGAATAGAAGTGATTGGAGAGGCAATCTCATCCATGATCGCAGTAATCTTTTGATCAATTTCGGAGACATTTTTTTGAATAAACTTTATTTGCTTAATGAAGGTCTTTATCAAATCTGCGTAGACATCGTAAGGATCATCAATTCCAAATGTGTTTTTAGCAGCATGAATGATTTCATCTGCTTTTGCGGAACCAAAATGACCTCCACTGGTTTTGATTAAAAGATTTGTTAATGTGTCTCTACGAATATGCAGCAGCTTTTTAGGAGTTGGATATCTGTATAAGACTTCAATAGAGGATACAAGAAAGGTATCGGAAAACAATTGATCATATTCAGGGAAAACCTGGTCAATCAGAGCAATTGTTTTTCTTTTTAGGTCAGATATGGCATCAACCATGTATAAGCGGTTTCTGCACATTTCTCTTAAAGCTAGTATCTTATGTTGTGGAAAATGCGTTGAGGAATACTTCCCAAATCGGATCACTTCTGCAATGATAACTGCATCAATGGGATCTGTTTTTGTCTGTCTGATGAAAAGCCCTCGGAAGGCATCAGACTGGATTGGGTTTATAACATGTGCGGTGTACCCATCTTTTATCAAATGGGAATATAATGCAAGCCAGTAGTGACTTGTGGATTCCATGCCAAAAACAATATCTTTACGAGTTGAAGTAATCCTTTTTACGCAGCTAATTAGGCTGTTATAACCACTTAGAGAATTGGGAAAAGAAAAGGATTTTTGAACAATACGTCCTTTGTCATCAATGACAACAGCTTCGTGTTTACGCTTTGCGACATCAATTCCAACAAAAAACATAGCTACACCTACTTTCTGAATTAGTCAGACAGTCCCTCAAAAACTTACAGTTCATAGCCGGCTTCGAGATCAGCAGAGAAATATGAAAAATCCTGCATCCTGCTCATAAATGAATTACTGTAAGAAAGAGGTCTCAGACTGCGTCCGGCGGATAGAACCGCAAGGTTAAAAAGAGAACCTCTGTCTGTATGAATAATTATATCATCACAGTGTTTCGTGATGTTCATACCATGGACTATTATCACAAAATATGCATTTATGATATGGCGTTATTATATAGCAGGTTAAATACCGGCTCAGAACAGCCGGTAAAATCCCTCAAATCCCCGCAGTGCGGAGATTTTTTGCCAGCGCTGGTAAAAAAAGATTGGCGCTCATTTGCGTGTTGTGAAACAGAAAAAGAAAAGATTGTCTTAGGAACCAACGGCTTTGCTAAGTGTGCTGGTTCCGACGCAATGGAGAGAAAGGAGCATTTTTATGAAACAAGAATACCAGAAACAACGATACACCGTGTGGCTGTCCAAGGACGCCATTCAGAAAAGCGATGCGGCAGTAACAAGGGAAGATTTCGCAAACCGCAGTGCATTTATAGAAAGAGCCATTCACTTTTACTCCGGTTATCTTTATCAGGAGAGCCATCAGGATTTTTTATCTGATGTAATATTGGAGTCCATAACCGGTATTGTCAGAACATCAGAAGAGCGTTTGGCGCGTTTGCTTTTTAAAATCGCTGTGGAGATGGCAAAGCTGGAAAGTATGCTTGCTGCCATCAATGACATGGATGAGGCAACTATGAGAAGGCTTCATATCCGTTGCGTCAATGAAGTGAAAAAAATCAATGGCATTCTTACTATGGAAGCTGCCGTAAGATATCAAAGGAGTGATAAAGAATGAAATTTAAATTTTACAGTCCTGTATCATGAGGACGCTATACGCAGACTTCACATCTGCTGCGTAAAAAAGATAAATTATTTTTCCCATGCAAAAGAAAAGACTGCTGTCTGTTTGGTTCAGCTGACAAATAGAACGCAGTCATTTTCTTTTGAATAAAGAGGGAATAGAAAATTTTTAAAACAGAGTAGAGCTTTTGACGGGAGAGGTCTGCCCTTTTGCTGATCCATAGTATGGCTCACAATGAACTGTGAATGTGAACCATTCAATATAACAGTTATATGTATACAGAAAAGAAAAGTATAATATTGTTTTTCTGTAGACGATAGTAAAAATTTATAATAGAGATTCAGGAATCTTATGGAAAAGTAGAAGAATTTATCACTTTGTGGTATAATAAAATTCGAAATATACAAGAAAAAAATAAATGAGCTTTCTAAGAATCAAGCAGTTAATATTAAAAAACTTGAAGCAGATCTTTGGGAATCAGCAGACTTACTTCGTGTGGGAGCAAAGTTGACATCGAATCAATATTGCATACCGATGCTTGCTCTATGATGAGGATTGGGTAGATTACGATTACTGGGAGTTTATGAAGCTTATGATGCATGGTGTGTTCCATGGTATCAAAGGATTTACACTCAGCAATCATTTACTCTTACGCATTTGCTGATGAGAATAATGATGTGTATATTGTGACAGATACAGCAATGGTTGCTGAAATTATAAAATCTGAAAAAGAAACTGTGATATCCTTTTTGAAAGAGACAGATGATATAGAGAAAAGTCGGCTGGCGGTGTTGTGTTGGTGGGAAATGATTTATAAAGATGGTTATGAGAAAGACAGAAATATAAGATTTTTGAGTTGCCCCAGATGCGGCAATGAAAAATATTCGGAAGAGGTAATTTACTGCCATATTTGTTGCTTTTCGGTATATAACAAATGAGAGGAGCTCTATGATCATGACCGGGATGAATACATAACCTACAGGAATGTTGGTAACGCAGGACACTGTGAATATTGTGGTCAGCTGACAACTCTATTGAAGGAAAAACTGCTGAAGCCTTATATGGAAGTTCAGACTGCACAAGATGTTCAGGAAGATGAAGATATTCCTTTTAATGCAGATAGTTTTTCTATTTTAGGTTTGGCGGGAAGAGGTGAACATACATGGCAAAGAAGAATGATGATTTTTTTGTAGAAAAGAAACTGTGGTCAAAGGTCAAAGACGAGCTACTTGGATGCTATTTGAAGCCCTATGTAGCTAAGATTTTATATACCCGTAAACCTTTAGCATATGTAGATTGCTTTGCTGGTAAAGGTAAATTTGATGATGGCAATCCAGGTTCACCTCTTATTGCACTTGATATTTTTAAGCAGGGGCTTGCTACTACGAAGCTGGATGGCAATGCATGGATAGGAGCGGCATTTATAGATTTAAACTATGCTTCTGATCTGGAAAAAAATTTGAGTGCCTATAAAGGGGTCAAAATCGTTTCTGGAGCATACGAGGATACCATTGAGGATTTATTAAAGTCAAAAACAGGATGTAATGTATTTTTGTACATTGATCCATACGGAATAAAAGCGTTGGATTGTACGAAATTTGATGCTTTTGCCAATGGGCAGTTTAACACAATTGAACTTCTAATTAATATGAACTCATTTGGTTTTATAAGAGAAGCTTGCAATGTTATGGGCACTAAGTTTAATGTTGATGATAGCGGCTTTTTCGATGACCTCGTTGAGTATGATCCGACTATTTTGGATTCGACAGATAAATCGATAGATGCCTTGAACCGTATTGCCGGAGGAGACTACTGGAAAGGAATCATAGCACGATATAAAATTGGAGAGATTGATGGATATAAGGCTGAGGAGTATTTCTCGGAGCAATACTGCCAACGTTTGAATGAGAGCTATAAATACGTTTTGAATATGCCAATCCGTATCCAGCAGAACCAACATCCCAAATATCGTATGATTCATGCGACAAACCATCCCGATGGATGTGTTTTGATGGCGGACAATATTTGCAATCGTTGGGAACTTTTAAAGAATATCCAAAACAGTGGGCAATTGACTTTGTTTCAAGAGACATTTAATAATCAGATTATTGATGAAGCAAAAATAACTGAGTATGTCATAGAGCATTTTTCTCAATGTTACAGTTGGACCTCCCTTACAGAGGCACAGGCGGTTTTTTTTGTGAAATATGGTGCAATATGCAAAACTGGAGATATTGCTAAAGTTTTGAAGATGTTAGAGAAGGAAAAACGGCTTGATGTTATGCGAAGTCCGAGAATAACGGAAAAAGGAAAGCTATCGACCTTTATGACAGAAGGTCGCGGGAAAACTGTATCAGTAAAGTGGGTGAAATGATGAAAGTGGCAGGATACATAGAAAGAAAAAGTATGCTCTATCAAACGGGAGTCGAGTATGGAGATTACACGATGAATCATGTATTCGGTTGTTCGCATGGATGTAAATATCCGTGTTATGCCTTTTTGCTCAAAAAGCGATTCGGTCAGATCAAGACGTATGAAGAGTGGTGTCGTCCGTTTCTTGTATCTAACACGCTTGAATTGCTTGATAAAGAGATACCCAGATTGAAAGGAAAAATGCAATCTGTACAGCTTTGTTTTACTACTGATCCGTTTATGTACGGTTATCCAGAAATCAAGGAGATGAGCCTTGCTGCTATACAAAAATTGAATGAAAAGCATATAAAATGCTGTGTCCTGACAAAAGGACTACTGCCGATTGAACTGAAGGACTTGTACAGAGAAAATGAATATGGTATTACTCTGATTGCCACGGATGAAGCGTTTAGAAAGTGTATGGAACCGGGTTCTGCACCGTGGAAAAAGAGGCTTGCAGCATTAAGAGATTTACATGATGCCGGATGCAAAACATGGGTAAGCATTGAGCCATTTCCGACACCCAATATTTTCAGACAAGATTTGCGGGTGTTGCTGGAGGAAGTGAGCTTCGTCAACCGGATCATATTTGGTCGGATGAATTACAGCACCGAAGTTACTGCTTTTGCCCAACACAAGCAGTTCTTCAATGACAGTGCTGCAGAGGTAATCACATTTTGTACTGAGCGTGGCATCAGCTACCACATTAAAGACGGAACAATAACAGAATAGGGGATATAAAAAGAACCTGCTGTGTGTCAGCAGGATGTATCTCTCTTAAAACGATAATCAAAAATGGAGGTTTATCATGATTTACACACTGGATGATTTTGTGAGAGAGTACTCAAAGATTTGTGACATGGGCTGGATTAGAACACATAGATCAGGTCCTACTGGAATAGGAAAGACACTGGAGGATCTTCTTGGCATTGTCGAAAATAATATTGATGGTCCAGACTTTGGTGACTACGAATTGAAATCTTGCAGACTGGATTCCAACAGTATGCTTACCATTTTTACAAAAACACCTCAACCGAAAGGTGCTGCCAACACACTACGGATGACATTTGGCTATTCAAGCGATGCATATGATAATGATGAAAAAGTTCTTCATTCCACGCTTTCAGCTGACCGCTTTGTTTCAATTGCGGACACGGGGCGTAGTTTAAAGGTTATGTGTGGTCCAGAAAAAATCTCAATCATTGCTGAAGACAGTATCGAATACGCTTATTGGACACGGGACCAGTTGAAAAAGGCTTTTGAAAAGAAATACAAAAACAAGTTTGTGTACGCAAAAGCACAATCAAAAGGTAGCGGAGCAAGCGAGGAGTTTCGTTTTGTTGAGGCATATGAAGTCTCAGGCTTTAATTATGAGGCTTTTGTCAATCTGCTTGAACAAGGGAAGATATACATAGACTTGCGAATCGGTCAGTATCATGGAGGAGCCAAAAATGGTCAGACACACGACCATGGAACAGGGTTTCGTATCAAAGAAAATGATCAACCGCTTCTGTTTAAGAACAACAGGAGAATCGTATAACAAACAACGAGGAGTTAACCAATGGCAGATAGAAAAATCTTTGTATCGGGTGATTTAACTTCAGATGACAAATTCAAGGAAGCAATTGAGCAAGTCGAAAAGAAAGGGTTCATCCCGTCACATCGAGCTGGAGATACCGGTGTTGGCAAAACGCTTGAAGATGAACTTGGCGTAGAAGAAAATTCTGTTCAGGCTGCGGATCTCGGTGAAGTTGAGCTTAAAGCTACACGTAGAGATTCAAATAGCAAGCTTACTCTTTTTACCAAAGCTCCCAAAAAGCGTGGAGTAAATTCTCGTGTGCTTCGAGCCCAATATGGGTATCAAACAGATGAATCAAGAGCCTTAAATCCGGATATCAATATTCTTCACACTCAAGTAAACGGACGAGATTTTAACACTCTTAATGGCGAACCGTTCTTAAAGTTGACTGCACGGGATGATAGGTTATACTTAGAACACGCAAAAGACGGAATCCTTGAAGATGTATACTGGGAACAAGAGCAACTCAAGAAAGCCTTTGATAAAAAGTATCCTTCCAAAAAGCTTTACCATGTTCAAGCAGAAGCGAAGAAGGAAGATGATGGTTCCGAGTCTTTCCATTATAGTGAAGCATATAGCTTGGAAGACTTTAGTGCAGAGAGAATGATAGAAGGATTAAAATCGGGTGAATTAGATGTAGATATTCGACTTGGTGTCTATGCTTCTGGAGATCGAAAAGGAAAGCCACACGACAACGGAACTGCAATAAGGGTTTCTTCTAAGAAACTCGATGAATGCTTTGATAAAAAGAAAAAGCTCCTATAAAATCGAACTCCACTAAGATTAGTGTCTTAGTGGAGTTCAGTTTTTAATTTTTGCGAAGGATAACGATATGTTCCATTGTCATCGTGGAACCAGTAGCACCGCTAACATTTGTAGGTGAATTCTGAGAAGGCATTACTTTGTTTGGAATGTTTCTGTCAACGGTAAAGATCGGTGTTAATCCATATTGGGGTGCCAATTCAGTTATAATAACATCAGTTTTTAGCAGTTCATTCTTTACTGTTCTGTTTCCGACTACCCAGAACTGATAACCACCGGAGCAGGTCTTGGTCGCCACACTTTTTATAGAGGCATCAAGGTCTGTATAGAAGCTAAAAACATCTCCAGCACGTTCTATATCCGTGTCTTTGATTCGTTCCAACGATTCTCTCAAAGTGGGACTCTGCAAAGTGAATTCAAAGCCATTTCGATATTTTTTGCCGCCCATCAATGTTCTGTCAATTCCCATGATCTCTTTTTCTGTGAGATCAAAAAGATTAATCCATTGAAGCGAGAGACGGCTATATTCTCCGTAGGCAACAGTCGTGCGGCTATCGCCATAAGGAGGAGAAGTAATGATAAGATCGTAGGTATCATCTGGAGCATCTGTTAAGGTGCAGACATCGTTCCTGAAAACCGATACTTTAGGATGTGCGTTTCCTTTCTCAAGTGCCTCACAGAAGTCTTGCATTTTGTCGATGTTTCTAATCAGTATCTTCTTAAACTCGCTAAAAACATCAGGATTAAACGTTTGCACTTTGGCTACCGGCATACGAAACATTTTAAACTCTCCATTGCGCCGATTAGAGACAAAACGAATACTTTCGCTTAAGGCGATAAAGATAAAATCACGAACATCCTTGTCTTGAATCTTCTCAATTTCAGATTTAATAATCAATAGCTCAAGAATAACACGGGGTCGAAACCAGTATCCAAGGTTTTTGAAATCCGGGACTTTGAAATCCAACTTTTTTTCTTTACAGAATTGTTCCAAGTATTTAGGGGCTTCATTACCCCAGCCTTTCTTATCGGCAACGTCTAAGCCAAGTGTATCAATGATATAGGAATCAATTGAATCCAAAGCCCACGATAATTCACTTCTGCGAGAAGATATATGCGACAAAAGAGAATCTGATTCTTTTACGAGAAGGTCATGCTGAATGGGCGTAGTTTTAACTTTTGTTAACAGCAACGCCAGTGGATTAATATCGTTTCCTGCGACAGTTTCTATACCACTAAGCATACCCTCTACTAAAACCGTTCCTGATCCGGTGAAGGGGTCAAATAGTGCGTGAACTGGCTGGAGCTCCTTAACTAATCTGATTATATTACGACTAATCGGGCAAACCATCATTGCTGGATAATTGTGAAGCCCATGGGTATATTCCTTTGTATTGTCTTCTCTGAAATCCCAATAATCAATGGGGAGGGCTTTCAGCTTTTCTATCAGCAATTTATCTGTAGACGTGATCATAGTACCTCCATTTTTTACTTCTTTCGATTCAGCACTTTTTTTGCAATATTCTCCTTTATGCGTTTTTACTTCAACAGTGCAAATCGTATCGTTGTGCCATCCTCCATGAGGAACAAGCAAAATCCGCTCAATCTCGAAGCCATATTTGTATCCAATGCCACCGCTATTCCAACCAAATGTTATAACTTTGCCACCGATTTTTACAATCCGGGATATTTCTCGCTTATGGTTTCCCCAGAACGATGCCTTGGTCGTATCCCATGTGACTGTATAACCAACATCGTTATAGCATTCACTCACCTGTCTTGGTGAATATGGGGGATCATATAACACACCATCGACAGACGAATCTTCAAACAGTTTCAAAAAATCAAGAGCATCTAAATGGTAATCTGTATCGTATTCCAGATTAAGATCATTTGTGACGCTTGCAATTTTATTTCTGTTAGCAAATGGATCAATCCAATATTTATTAAGATCAACCTCCTCTGCTATAAGGGCTTTGATGGGTGGAATCTCGAAAGTGTTTTTATTTGGCATTGACCAGATGCGTTCTATCCGAATACTGTGGGTGTCATTGATCTTCTTCAAGATGGGCCTCCTGTTTATTCTCTGGTATAAGGACCAGAGAATTATTCTCTTTATCGAAGAAAATGTCTAATTTGGTCTTTCCTTTTTCGACATTCATATTTGTTAAAATGCTTTTTGGAAGGCGTATACGCATGTCTTGTTGGAGAGTATAAGAATCAAGGTAGATGAGGTTGTTTTTCATGAGAGTTCTCCTTTCTGATCTTGCCCTAATTATAGCACAAGTTCACCCTGAAATCAACCTGATTTTAGGACAAACACTTTTGGTTATTCCACACTTTTTAATTGTTCCTTTGACAGCTGTTTTTGAGAGGTAAGTTCACAAAGACCACTGAACCGGTCAGTAATAATCTAATAAACAGAAAAAGAGCTTCCGAAGCTTTGCTGTAAATCACAGTGGAACCTCGAAAGACATTTATTTCAAGCCTTTTTCAGCAAGTATGTGCCGTTGAAGGTTTTTTCTGCTTGTATCAAAGACAGCGTCTTTATAGACCCTGCATGTGGCAGTGGCGGTATGTTTGTACAGATAGGGGATTTTGTGGAGCATGCAGGAATGCTCGCAAATAATACTATGACTTTTTATGGACAGGAAAAAGTGGAATACAATGCCCAGCTGTGTTTGATGAATCTTGCGGTACATGGTTTAACTAGTGTTATGAAATCTGGGAATGAGGTAAATACATTTTATCACGATGCCCATAACCTTGCAGGATGTTGTGATTATGTTATAGCAAATCTGCCTTTCAATGTGGACAAGGTAGAATCTGAATCGGCACAAAGTGCTGGATGATTGCCTTTTGGTCTGTCATCTATAAATAAAAATAAGGAAATTGGAAATGCAAACTACTTATGGATTTCTTATTTTTATGCCTACTTAAATGAACATGGACGTGCTGGTTTTGTTATGGCTTCTTCTGCAACAGACAGTCAGGAAAAAGACAAAGATATTCGTCAGCAGTTGGTGGAAACTGGTCATGTGGATGTTATGCTTAGTGTGGGCAACACCTTTTTCTATACAAAAAGCTTACTTTCTTCTCTTTGGTTTTTAGACAAAGGCAAAAAAGAAGATTTACTGGACAAAGAGTTGTTTATAAACGCAAGAAATTATTATACTGTTGTAGATCGTACATTGAACGAGTAGACAGAATGGCAGTTAAAAAACCTCAATGCCATTGCATGGCTATATCGAGGAGAGCACAAAAAGTATCAGAATTTGTTACAGGAATATATGGAAGTGTTAGGCGATGGAGATTTTAAAACAGTACTTACCAAACTGGAAGAACAAAAGGAACAATTGATTGCAGAAAGCAAAAAGCCACTTTAGAAGTTTCTCGAAAGGAAAAAAATCAGTGAAGCGAACTATGCACAGAAAGTTTCTAATTAAAAGGAATTATTAAAATGACAAATGGATCTGGCAAACAGTATGGATCAGGAAGAACAGCGATATGTAAGAGAGGGATTTTCAAGTAATGAAGAATTATCTCTTTATGATCTTTAATTTTCAGACACACTTACAAAGCAGGATATTCAGCAAATTAAACAAGTGGCAGTTGACCTTTTGGCAAAAGTCAAAGCTAAAATTGCAAAATTAGACCATTGGAGAGATAAAGAGGAAACAAAAGCTACAGTAGACAATTTGATTCGAGATGCGTTGTGGGAAGAACTTCCAAATTGCTACGATGTAATTAGCATTTCCACATGTCGTCAGAAAATCTATGAATATGTATATGTTCGATATCCGGATGTAGCATAACAGCAATGAATAGTTAGAGTACACTATAATATCAATTGAAAATTTTAGAATAAAAACAGTTTTAACCCTACAATGAACTGAACCCAAAAAGTTAGACAATATTTTCAAATTAAAATTGTTTAAGAAG
>ENA-OPVV01002048-OPVV01002048.1-human-gut-metagenome-genome-assembly--contig:-NODE-2048-length-13058-cov-3.441667_pt1 | contig 13058 bp, 10 predicted proteins | sample MGYA00241500_ERZ501992 | MGnify/ENA primary metagenome ERZ501992 (study PRJEB25962, sample SAMEA2043052) | human gut metagenome | biome: human gut; feature: human-associated habitat; material: faeces...
CGACTTCTTGTTTGACCTGACAGAGAATCTCCAGTCCGTCAAGACCTAACCCTTGAAATGAGTACGGGCTTGTTCTCGGTTTAAATGCTCCTCCGCGCAGAAGATTAGCTCCGGCGGCTTTTGCGGCTTTTGCGATCTCGAGCACTTGATCAAAAGATTCTACAGAACAAGGACCTGCGATCAATCCCATATGTCCTCCGCCGATTTTGACTCCTGAGACGTCGATCACGGAGTCTTCGGGATGAAACGCGCGGTTGGCAAGTTTGTAAGGTTCCTGAACATGCATAACTTTATCTACGGAACTGTCAACTTCAAAGAGTCGTGGGTCGATCAGCGTTGTATCTCCGATACATCCGATGATCGTCATCTCTGTACCGCGGACGATGTGTGTGTCGAGTCCCCGGTTTTTGACCATATTTTCTACACGTGTAATAGTTTCTTCTGTTGAATGTGGTTTCAGTACGATAATCATAAAAATGCCTCCCTGTATTATGAAAAATATTTTCGGCAGCGAAGGGAAGAACAAAAGCGTTCAACTTCATACTGCAAAATTTTAACTGTTTAAAGTGCGAAACTAATAGTATCATAGAATACAAAAAAAAGAATGTCAATGATTTTTTTTGCATATTTCTTTTATTTCTATCTCTTTTTTCGCCTTTTAATGTGCAGATAAATGATATATGAACAGATTTAAAGAATAGCGCCCGACATTGACAGTCTTGCAAAGACAGTGGTATTTTAGTAGAGTTAATGATAGGCGATCAAGAACAATTAAGGAGTTGATGCAATGAAAATCATTAGACAGATCGGGATCATTTTTACAGTATGCTGGCTTAGCCTTGTGATAGAGAAACTGCTTCCTTTTACCTTTCCGGCAAGTGTGATCGGAATGATACTTCTTTTTTTATGCCTGTTTACCGGAGTTTTAAAGATAGAACATATTCAGGAAAAGGCGGATTTTCTTCTCGGAAATATGGCGTTCTTTTTTGTTCCTGCGGGCGTAAGTATTATGAATTATTTTGATGTGCTGAAACATTCGATTGTACAGTTAGTTTTTGTTTGTATTATTTCTACAATTATTACATTTGCAGTGACTGCATGGAGCGTGAAATTGACACTCCGTTTGATGAAAAGCAGGAAACCAGAAAATCTACAGTCAGGAGGCGGAGAAAAATGAGAGAATTGTGTTCTTCACCGTATTTTGGAATTGCGCTAAGCGTTCTAGCCTTCGGAATCGGGGTGAAATTAAATGAAAAGTTAAAAACACCTGTCTGTAATCCATTGGTGATTGCCATTGTTCTTATTGTCGGGGTTCTTCTTATTTTTAAAATACCCTATGAAGATTATAATGCGGGAGGAAAGATTATTAATATGTTCCTCGCTCCGGCAACTGCCTGCCTTGCAGTGGCAATCTATACAAAAATACAGATACTCAAACAGTACTGGCTTCCGATTCTTGTCGGCTGCACGGCCGGATCTTTGGCATCTATGGGAAGTGTTTACGGACTGTGCCGGTTATTCGGACTGGATAAAAGTCTGACAGTTTCTTTGCTGCCGAAATCCGTAACAACCCCGATTGCCGTGAGCATATCAGAACCGGCAGGCGGCGTTCCGATTACGGTTGCCGCCGTTATCGGAACAGGAATACTAGGGGGGATATTTGCGCCCCTTCTTATAAAATTATTTAAGGTATCTGATCCGGTTGCGGCAGGACTTGCCATAGGGGCATCCAGCCATGCGGTAGGAACATCGAAAGCGATTGAGATCGGGGAAGTGGAAGGCGCGATGAGCGGACTTGCAATCGGTATATGCGGTATTGTCACTGTGATTGTGTCTATATTTCTGGTGTGAAATATTTTCGGGAAGATCTTCGATGATCTTTACGGCTTTTTGTCGGAACTGTAGAAAAAAGGAATGGAAGAAATGAGGATAAAATGAAAAGAAATACATCGCATACAATAAAAAGAGCGCAGCGTTTTCCTGTTATATTGATCGGGGAAGGACTTCTCGTAGGAGCTGTCGGAGGGTTGATCGTGCTCCTTTACAGAATCGCGCTTACTTGTGCGGGAAAATGGCTTGGTGAAGCGCTGGCGTTTATAAAAGGAAATCCACTGCGGATTGCGGGATGGTTTGCTGTTTTGATGCTGCTTGCAGTGCTTGTCGGGAAACTGATAAAATGGGAACCGATGATATCGGGGAGCGGAATACCGCAGGTTGAAGGTGAAATACTTGGAAAATTGAATCAAAACTGGCTTAAAGTTCTGCCCGCTAAGTTTGCGGGAGGATTTCTTTGTCTGTTCGGCGGACTGTCTCTTGGCAGGGAAGGTCCGTCTATACAGCTTGGAGTGATGAGCGGACAGGGAATATCACGGATTTTAAGCAGAGGGAAAACAGAAGAACGGTATTTGATGACGTGTGGGGCGAGCGCCGGACTGGCTGCGGCATTTCACGCTCCTTTGGCAGGCGTTATGTTTGCGTTGGAAGAACTGCACAAAGGGTTTTCGACAAGTCTGCTTATTTCGGTTATGACAGCTTCGGTTACGGCAGATTATATATCGTCTCATATTATGGGGCTTGATCCGGTGTTCCGATTTCAGTTGGAACAGACGCTTCCCCAGAATTATTATTGGATGATCCTTGTGTTGGGAGTGATTTTAGGTCTGATGGGAGCGCTCTATAATAAGGTAATGCTAAAAGCGCAGGAACTTTATAAAAGACCGAAATTTTTAAACGAGACGACTCGTCTTATGATCGCGTTTTCGGCGGCGGGAGTGCTTGGACTTTGCATGCCTTCGGTACTTGGAAGCGGAGGGGATCTGATCGTTGCTTTGACGGATAAAGAGATGGTGTTGAAAGTTGCGATCATTACGTTTCTTGTGAAATTTCTGTTTTCGGCAGTCAGTTTCGGATCCGGCGCTCCTGGCGGAATTTTTTTTCCGCTTCTGATATTAGGCGCAATGGTCGGCGGAATCTTCTCTATGACAGGAACGGAAATCTTCGGTTTAGATCCGATGTATATGAATAATTTCGTTTTACTGGCAATGGCCGGATTTTTCACGGCGATCGTTCGTGCGCCGATCACAGGGATCATACTTCTGTTTGAGATGTCCGGCTCGGTAAGTCAGATGCTTTCTCTTGCACTTGTTTCGGTGACTGCATATGTCACTGCAACTTTGGTAAGATCTGAACCGATTTATGAAAGCCTTCTGGCAAATCTGCTGCAAAGAGAAAAAGAGGAAGAACAGCCGGTTTATGCGGGCGGGCAGAAAGTGCTGAGCGAGTTTGTGATCATGGGAGGTTCTGCTCTTGAAAACCGCACCGTCATGGAAATAGATCTGCCGGACAACTGCCTTCTTGTCGCGGTAGACAGAGGCGGAAAAGAGTTTATTCCGAAAGGAAAAACATGCCTTATGGCAGGCGATAAACTGACGGTTATGGCAGATGAACGAGATGCGGGATATGTACATGACAAAATGAAAAACTTATGTTATACTTCATTTTAGGTCAGCATTGATTTTAAATAGTTAATGTGAAGAAAACAAAGGAGAGTACGATATGAAAAGAGTACTGTTAAAGCTGAGCGGAGAAGCGCTCGCGGGAGATAAAAAAACAGGTTTTGACGAGGCAACCTGTATTAAAGTTGCAGAGCAGGTAAAGAAACTGACTGAGGATGGCATTCAGGTGGCGATCGTGACCGGAGGAGGCAACTTCTGGAGGGGAAGGACGAGCGAGACGATCGACCGGACAAAAGCAGATCAGATCGGAATGCTGGCAACGGTGATGAACTGTATTTATGTATCTGATATTTTCCGTTATGTCGGGATGAAAACAGAAGTGTTTACGCCGTTTGTATGCGGTTCGTTTACGTCATTATTCTCAAAAGATGCGGCAGTAGCGGCGCTGGAAGAAGGAAAAGTGATCTTTTTCGCAGGAGGAACGGGACATCCGTATTTTTCAACAGATACAGGGGCGGTATTAAGAGCGATCGAGATTGAAGCGGACGCGATGCTGCTTGCAAAGGCGATAGACGGTATTTATGACAGCGATCCGAAAGTGAATCCGGAAGCGGTCAAATATGACGAGATATCCATACAGGAAGTGATCGATCAGAAACTTGCCGCGGTGGATCTTACAGCATCGATTCTCTGCCTTGAAAATAAGATGCCGATGCTTGTATTCGGTTTGAACGAGGAAAACAGTATTGTGGAAACGATGAGCGGAAACTTTACGGGAACGAAAGTGACTGTATAAGCGTTATAAAAAATTTGCAGGAGGATATAAATATGAATGAAAGATTGACGACATATGATTCAAAGATGACAAAAACGATCAATAATCTTGACGGAGAATTAGCTACGATCAGAGCCGGTCGCGCAAATCCACATGTTCTTGATAAATTGACAGTTGATTATTACGGATCGCCGACACCGATCCAACAGGTGGCAAACGTATCTGTCCCGGAAGCAAGGATGATTCAGATCCAGCCGTGGGAAAAGAGCATGCTCAAAGAGATTGAGAAAGCGATCCTTATGTCAGATCTCGGCATCAATCCGACTAATGACGGTTCGACGGTTCGCCTCGTATTCCCTGAACTTACGGAGGATCGGAGAAAAGAACTGGCAAAAGATGTGAAGAAAAAAGGAGAGGCTGCGAAAGTGGCTGTCAGAAATATCCGTCGTGACGGAAATGTAGCGTTTAAGAAGTTAAAAGGAACGGAAGTTTCGGAAGATGAGATCAAAGATCTGGAAGACGATCTTCAGAAGATTACGGATAAATATATCGAAAAGATTGATAAGATGGTCGAGGTAAAGACAAAAGAGATTATGACTGTGTAATCGGATTCTTAACGCCGTTACAAAAACTGGGGGCTTTGATTGTAAGCCCCCTTTCGTATAGAGAGGAAGAAAAGATGAACGTACCGCAGCATATAGCAATTATTTTAGACGGAAATGGCAGATGGGCGAAAGCAAAGGGGATGCCGCGAAACTACGGACACGCACAGGGAAGCAAAAATGTGGAGAAAATCTGTGAAGAGGCATGGCGTATGGGAATTAAATATCTGACGGTTTATGCATTTTCAACAGAAAATTGGAGCCGCCCGGAAAATGAAGTTGCGGCTCTTATGAAACTGCTTCGTAATTATATGAAAACATGCTTGAAAACAGCGGCCAAGAATGATATGAAGATCCGTGTGATCGGAGATATTGAGCCGTTGGATGACGATATCAAAAGCAGGATTCGCGAGCTAGAAGCTGCTACCACAGACAACGGCGGTCTGAATTTTACGATTGCCTTGAATTACGGAAGCAGAGATGAGCTGACACGGGCAGCGCAAAAAATGGCGAAAGACTGTGCAGAAGGAAAGATAAAAGCAGAAGAGATTGATGAATCGGTGTTTGAGACATATTTAGATACTCATGGGATTCCGGATCCAGATATGATGATCCGAACGAGTGGGGAGCAGAGATTGTCGAATTATCTTCTTTGGCAGCTTGCATATTCGGAATTTTATTTTACGGATGTGCCCTGGCCGGATTTTACAAAAGAAGAACTTGTAAAAGCAATCGAAGAATATAACCACAGACACAGAAGATTCGGCAAAGTTGAGGAGGCGTAATCTATGTTTAAAACACGGTTGTTGAGCGGCATTATGCTGATGATCATTGCATTGACGACAGTGATTGCCGGAGGGCAAGTTTTATTTACGGTTCTTTTCGCGATCAGCCTGATCGGAATGTCAGAACTTTATAAAGTGTTTGGCATTGAGAAAAAAGCGCCGGGAATTGTCGGTTATATTTTTGCTTTCGGGTATTATGCGCTTATTTATATGGAAGAATATCTCCCGGGAGAAAAACATACATGGTTTATGCTGCTTTTTATGGCGTATTTGATCTGCCAGATGGCAGTGCTTGTATTTTCTTATCCGAAATATAATACACAGCAGATCATGGCGGCATTTTTCGGAGTATTTTATGTAGCGGTAATGCTGTCTTACATTTACCTTACAAGAATGCTTCCGGGAGGAGTGTTTACCGTATGGCTTGTGTTTATCTGTTCGTGGGGATGCGATACATGTGCATACTGTGTAGGCATGCTCATCGGAAAGCATAAGATGGCTCCGGTTCTGAGTCCGAAAAAATCCGTAGAAGGCGGGATAGGAGGAATTGCAGGCGCAGCCCTGATTGGTGTGCTTTATGCATTAGCTGTGAACCACTGGGGAAATGCAGGGGCGAGTATCGTTTCTTATGCAGTGATCGGTGCAGTCGGCGGCGCAATTTCCCAGATCGGCGATCTGGCGGCATCGGCGATCAAACGTTATCATAATATTAAAGATTACGGGAAACTGATTCCGGGTCATGGAGGAATTCTGGATCGTTTTGACAGTGTCATTTTTACTGCTCCGATCATATATTATCTTGCGGTTTTATTGTAAGACATAAGGGCATTATGAAGCCGGAAGATAAGTTTACGGGCGATATGTTACAGGACAGATGCAGAAGTGAGGTACAAAGATATGAAAAGAATCGCTGTCTTAGGGTCTACCGGCTCGATCGGAACCCAGACGCTTGAAATTGTAAGAACAAACAAAGATATAAAAATCACGGCGCTTGCTGCGGGAAATAACATTGAACTTCTGGAAAAACAGATCCGGGAATTCAAACCGTCGATTGCCGCAGTGTGGAATGAGGAAAAAGCCGCAGAGCTGAAAATAAAGACTGCGGATCTGGATGTGGAGATCTTATCCGGGATGGACGGATTGCTTGCCGCTGCATCTTGGAAAGATTCACAGATTGTTGTAACTGCGATTGTAGGTATGATCGGAATCCTGCCGACGATCGAGGCGATCAAAGCCGGAAAGGATATTGCGCTGGCAAATAAAGAAACACTTGTGACGGCAGGGCATATTATCATGCCGCTGGCGGAACAATATAAAGTGTCGATCCTTCCTGTAGACAGTGAACACAGCGCGATTTTTCAGTCGCTTCAGGGGGGACAGCGCAAAGCTCTCCATAAAATATTATTGACTGCTTCGGGCGGACCGTTCCGCGGGAAAAAAAGAGAAGAACTTACCGGTATACAAGTTGAAGATGCTTTGAAACATCCAAACTGGGAGATGGGACAGAAGATTACGATCGATTCTTCTACAATGGTGAATAAAGGTCTTGAAGTGATAGAAGCCAAATGGCTTTTTGACGTTTCGGTCGATCAGATCCAAGTTGTCGTACAGCCTCAAAGCATTATTCATTCTATGGTAGAATATGAGGACGGTGCGGTGATCGCTCAACTTGGAACACCGGACATGAAACTGCCGATCCAATATGCGCTTTATTATCCGGAGAGAAGGTATCTTCCGGGAGATCGTCTTGATTTTTCCACACTTTCGCAGATTACTTTTGAGAAGCCGGATATGGAGACGTTTTACGGACTGAAGCTTGCGTATGAAGCCGGGAGAAAAGGCGGTTCTCTTCCGACTGTGTTTAATGCGGCAAACGAGCGTGCTGTTGCAATGTTTCTCGGAAGACAGATCGCATATCTTGAGATTCCGGAGATTATTTCGGCGTGTATGGAAAATCATAAAAATATTGCAGATCCGACAGTGGAAGAGATACTAAAGACTGAGCGGGAAACATATGAATTTATAAAAAACAGGTGGTAGCGAATGGGAATCATTATTGCAGTTTTATTATTTAGTTTTATTATCATCTTTCATGAATTGGGACATTTTCTTCTTGCAAAGAAAAACGGAATTCGGGTAGATGAATTTTCTTTAGGACTTGGACCTACGTTATTAGGAAAACAGATCGGAGAGACAAAATTTTCTCTGAAACTGCTTCCTTTCGGCGGCGCGTGTATGATGGGCGAAGATGATGCCGACGATCTGTCGGAAGGAAGTTTCAACAGTAAATCCGTGTGGGCGAGAATGTCAGTTGTTGCGGCGGGACCGATCTTCAATCTCATTCTTGCGTGTGTTTTCTGTTTTATATTGATTATGATAACCGGTTACAGAAGTCCGGAAATAACAGGAGTGCTGGACGGCTATTCCGCGCAGGAAGAGGGACTTCAAGCCGGAGACGTTATCACAGAGATCAACGGGCGGAACGTGCATATATGGGATGATGTCAGTCTGTATACAATGACACATGCCGATGAAGCGCCTTTCAAAGTAGAGTATGAACGTGACGGCAAGAAATATACGGCAAAACTGGAGCCTCGACAGTTGGAAGGCGATGCCGCACCGCTGCTTGGGGTGACAAGCGGAGATATAGTAAAACCGGGGATTTTCAAATCTGTTGAATACAGTATTTACAAAGTAAAGTACTGGATGAATTATACAGTAGACAGTTTGCGCATGCTTGTGACAGGTCAGGCAGGACTTAAAGATCTTTCAGGTCCGGTAGGAATTGTAAATGCCGTAGACGACATGTATCAGGAAGCAGCTCCGGCAGGGTTCGGCGTTGTGATGCTCAGTATGATGAACTTCGGTGTTCTGCTGACAACAAATCTCGGAATTTTAAATCTGCTTCCGCTCCCTGCATTGGACGGAGGACGACTTGTTTTTCTTATAATAGAAGCGATCCGTAAAAAACGTGTTCCGCCGGAAAAAGAAGGAATGGTACATTTTGCGGGATTCGCATTGCTTATGGTACTGATGGCCGTTGTGATGTATAACGATATCATGAAGTTGTTTTGATTATCATATGCTCTTGCAGAGACTCCGAATACGAAAGTTGTTCTAAACGAAAGCTTCCGCATATATATTTAGAGAGAATAAATCTGATGAAGGAGAACGTATGCGGGAAACAGAAAACAATAAGAGGTATAAAGCTGCAATGCAAGGAGTCGGGATGCAGAATGTGAAAATGCAGCAGGAGGCGGCAGATAAAGGATCATTACAGGTGAATGTAACTTCATCGGTGAATTCATATCCGATTTCGGAAGCTCGCATTTCGATTTCGTATACCGGTGTTCCGGAAAATACATTAGAACAGTTGGTGACTGATTCCTCGGGGCAGACGGATATGATTGAGCTGGATGCGCCGCCGGAAGAGTGGAGTCTGGACCCTGAAAACGAACGGCAGCCTTATTCGGAATATACATTGAATGTAAGCGCTCCGGGGTTTGAGCCTGTGAGCATTGCGGGAACAGAAATTCTGGCAAATACAAAAGCAATTCAAAATATCAGGATGAGACCGACAGATACGGGCAGGGAAGAGGAAGAAATTTTCGTCATCCCTGCTCATACTTTATATGCAGAATATCCTCCTAAAATAGCGGAAGATGAGATCAAGCCTGTAAATGAAAGCGGAGAGATCGTTTTAAGCCGTGTTGTTGTTCCTGAATACATTGTTGTTCATGACGGTTCTCCGAGAGATTCGACTGCAAAAAACTATTATGTGAAGTATAAAGATTATATCAAAAATGTGGCGTCCAGCGAAATTTATGCCACCTGGCCCGCAAATACGATTCGGGCAAACGTTCTTGCGATTATGTCTTTTACGCTCAATCGCGTTTATACCGAATGGTATAGAAACAAAGGGTATGATTTTACGATCACTTCATCTACAGCATTCGATCATAAGTGGATACCGGAAAGAAATGTATATGAAAGCATTTCCGTGATCGTAGATGAATTGTTTGCAAATTATCTTTCAAGACCGAACGTGCGGCAGCCGATATTGACACAGTATTGTGACGGGAAAATGGTGAGCTGTCCGAATTGGATGACACAATGGGGGTCGAAGGAACTTGGAGATAAAGGTTTGACACCGATCGAGATTCTTCGTTATTTTTACGGAGATGACATGTATATTAATATTGCGCCGGAAATATCAGGTATTCCATCTTCGTGGCCGGGATATGTATTGGAGATCGGGTCAAGCGGAGAAAAGGTGAGGCAGATACAGGAGCAGTTGAATGTAATTGCGGGAGCGTATCCTGCGATACCTAAAATTACGGCAGACGGTATTTACGGTTCAAAAACGGCGGAATCGGTCAGAAAATTTCAGGAAGTGTTTCAACTGCCGCAAACGGGGAAAGTCGACTACAGTACATGGTATAAAATATCCGAAATTTATGTCGGCGTATCCAGAATCGCAGAGTTGACGTAACTTTGAAAAATCGAAAGTGATAGCGGAATCGGCATAGTTCCGGTGAAAATACCTTGACTTATTTTAATGACATATTTATAATGAATAAGGATATTGCAAAAACATGGAAGAGGAATAGTAGGAGTGTATCGTATTCAGAGAACTGCCGGTCGGTGCGAGGCAGAAACGTAAACTGTGAACTCACCTCGGAGTTCTTTCGTTGAACTTCAAGTAGACGAAAGCGGGAATTCCCGTTATAGAATGAATGAGTGCATTTGGTCGGATGAGGATACAGGAACAAAAAGTTTTCCCGGTCCGGTCGGATGAACAAGAGTGGTACCACGGAAATAAGCCTTTTCGTCTCTTGAGTTTTCAGGAACGGGAGGCTTTCTTTTATGCGTAATATAACGATGAATGAAGGAGAGAAACATATGGGTACAAAGATAATGTATAATCACAAAGCGATTGAAAAAAAGTGGCGTGAAAAATGGGCGGAAAATTCGGTAAATCCAAGAGTGGATGATAACGGAAATAAAAAACAGAAGTATTACTGTCTTGACATGTTTCCGTATCCGTCAGGAAACGGTCTTCATGTCGGACATTGGAGAGGGTATGTAATTTCTGACGTATGGAGCCGTTATAAACTTCAGCAGGGATATTATATTGTACATCCGATGGGATGGGATGCATTCGGTCTGCCTGCTGAAAACTATGCGATCAAGATGGGAGTACATCCGGCGAAATCAACGGCGGAAAATGTGGCGAATATTAAACGTCAGATCAATGAGATCGCAGCGCTCTATGATTGGGATATGGAAGTTAACACGACAGATCCGAATTTTTATAAATGGACGCAGTGGATTTTTGTGAAGATGTTTAAAGAAGGACTTGCATATGAAAAAGAATTTCCGATCAACTGGTGTCCGTCCTGTAAGACCGGTTTGGCAAATGAAGAAGTTGTAAATGGCAAATGCGAGCGCTGCGGAGCGGAAGTCACGAAGAAAAATCTTCGTCAGTGGATGTTGAAGATCACAGCATATGCAGATCGGCTGTTAAATGATCTCGATAAGCTGGACTGGCCGGAAAAAGTAAAGAAGATGCAGGCTGACTGGATCGGAAAATCCTACGGAGCAGAAGTGGAGTTCCCTGTTGACGGAAGAGATGAGAAGATCACTGTTTATACGACAAGACCTGATACGCTTTACGGCGCGACATTTATGGTGCTTGCTCCTGAACATGAGATGGCGGCATCTCTTGCGACAGATGAGACAAGAGAAGCAGTGGAAAAATATATTTACGATGCGTCAATGAAATCAAACGTAGATCGTCTTCAGGACAAAGAGAAGACAGGCGTATTTACGGGAAGCTATGCAATCAATCCGCTTAGCGGAGTGAAGACACCGATCTGGCTGTCTGATTATGTATTGGCTGATTACGGTACAGGAGCGATTATGTGTGTTCCTGCTCATGATGATCGTGACTTTGAGTTTGCAAAAAAATTCAATATTCCTATTATTCAGGTAATTGCAAAAGACGGAAAAGAAATCGAAAATATGACAGAAGCTTATACAGAAGCTTCGGGAACGATGATCAACTCGGGCGAGTGGAATGGAATGGAATCGTCAGTGCTTAAAAAAGAAGCTCCGCACATTATAGAAGAGCGCGGATTCGGAAAAGCAACAGTCAACTTTAAACTGCGTGACTGGGTATTTTCACGTCAGCGTTACTGGGGAGAACCGATTCCGATCATTCACTGTCCTGACTGCGGTAATGTTCCGGTACCGGAAGAAGAACTGCCGCTTACGCTTCCTGACGTAGAATCTTATGAACCGACAGGAACAGGAGAATCACCGCTTGCAGGAATTGAAGAATGGGTAAATTGTACATGTCCGGTATGTGGAAAACCTGCAAAGCGTGAGACAAATACGATGCCTCAATGGGCAGGATCTTCATGGTATTTCTTGCGTTATGTAGACAGTAAAAACGATAAAGAATTAGTGTCCAGAGAAAAAGCAGACGAGATGCTGCCGGTAGATATGTATATCGGAGGCGTAGAACATGCCGTGCTTCACCTTCTGTATTCTCGGTTTTATACAAAATTTTTGTATGATATCGGAGTAGTAGATTTTGACGAACCGTTCCACAAATTGTTCAATCAGGGAATGATCACCGGAAAGAACGGAATTAAGATGAGTAAATCAAAAGGAAATGTCGTTTCGCCGGATGCTCTTGTGAATGATTATGGATGCGACTCGTTAAGAATGTACGAGCTTTTTGTAGGACCGCCGGAGTTGGATGCGGAATGGGACGACAGAGGAATCGACGGAGTAAACCGTTTCCTGAAACGTCTTTGGAATCTGCTTATGGACAGTAAAGAAGCAGACGTTCAGCCGACAAAAGAGATGATAAAACTTCGCCATAAAATGGTTTATGATATTACAAATCGTCTGGAAAGTTTCAGTTTGAATACTGTAATTTCGGGATTTATGGAGTATAACAACAAGTTTATTGAAATGGCGAAAAAGGAAGGCGGAATTGATAAAGAAACATTAGAAACAATCGCGGTTCTTCTTTCTCCGTTTGCACCGCATTTTGCCGAAGAAATGTGGGAGCAGCTTGGCCATGGAGAAACAATTTTTAAAGCAGGATGGCCGTCATATGACGAAAGTGCAATGAAAGATGACGAGATTGAAGTGCCGGTACAGATTAACGGAAAGACAAGAGCTGTTATCAGTATTTCTGCCGATGCATCAAAAGATGAGGCAATCGCCGCCGGAAAAGAAGCGGTAGCCGATAAACTGACAGGTACGATCGTCAAAGAAATTTATGTACCGAAAAAAATAATCAATATCGTTCAGAAGTAGGTCATGTGAATAGAATCACCGGAAGATGCTTTTTGGCGCTTCCGGTGATTTTTGTATCAGGAAAACCACGCGATAGTCGCGTGGTTCCGTGAAAGCTTTAGCGGTG
>ENA-OPVV01002054-OPVV01002054.1-human-gut-metagenome-genome-assembly--contig:-NODE-2054-length-13026-cov-3.554930_pt1 | contig 13026 bp, 9 predicted proteins | sample MGYA00241500_ERZ501992 | MGnify/ENA primary metagenome ERZ501992 (study PRJEB25962, sample SAMEA2043052) | human gut metagenome | biome: human gut; feature: human-associated habitat; material: faeces...
ACTGTTCTGAGGGAATTTATTGATCGGGGTGTAACATATGTTTGACAAACCTACAACGCCAAAAAAAGGCGCCCGCTTACTTATCTTATCCCATATTTTATCTGCAATTTTCCGTTTACGGCATTTCCGCTTTCTTTTCTTGCAGTCCGGCTGTCAAATTTGTATTTATTTTAATCAAGTTCGATCTCTTCTAATTCTTTCGGCGGAATTGACTTACTTGAGTTTTTCACGAAAGCCGCAAGATCTTTCTTCGCCTTCGGAAGAGGAATATTCGTTCCCGCTCCGGCAATACATCCTCCCGGACATCCCATTCCTTCGATCAGACAACCGTTCATCTTGCCTGCCTTTGCCAGAGTTAATATCTTTTTACATTCCTTCAATCCTTCTGCGTGCTCAATATTCACCTGTACATCAGGATAATATTCGTTAATACATTTTTCTATTGCCTCGGCAACTCCGCCTGCACATCCGTATCCCCTGCCAGCTCCGGTTGCATCATGGAAGGAAGACTCTGCTTCATACTCTGTCAGATCGATCTCTTTTGCATCAAACATTGCCTGCAATTCCTCAAAAGTAACAACAAAATCAACGTCACTTCGCACGCTTCTTCTTGACGCTTCCAGTTTCTTCGCGGCACATGGTCCGATAAAGACTACTTTTGCTTCAGGGTGTTTCTGCTTAATTGTCCTTGCCGTCGCCACCATAGGAGTAAGTTCCTGGGAGATCTGGTCGATCAGATCCGGGAAAAATTTTTTTGCCATGACAGACCATGAAGGACAACAGGATGTCAAAAGAAACGGCAGTTCACCCGTCACAACTTTATCCACATAGTGATGCGCCTCTGCAATCGCGCCGATGTCTGCTCCAAGCGCAACTTCATACACTTCCGAAAATCCGAGTTCACGAAGAGCGGCTTTAATATTTCTCGGTGTAATATTATCACCGAACTGTCCTACAAATGCCGGAGCGATCTCCGCAATTACATTTTCACCTTCTGATAACGCCCGTGCAAGCTGGAATATCTGAGACTTATCCGAAATCGCGCCAAACGGACAACTTACCATACACATACCGCATGAAACACATTTTTCATTATCAATATATGCTCTTCCCATTTTGTCGGATTTAATCGCATTCACACCGCAGGCTTTCTGACATGGACGCTCCTTTTTCGCGATCGCATCGTACGGACAGACTGATTTGCATTTTCCGCATTTGATACATTTTTCCTGATCGATATACGACCGCCCGTTCACCATGGAAATAGCGTCTTTCGGACAGACTTCCTGACACGGGTGCGCAAGACAGCCTTTACAGATATTGCTTACCTCGTATTTATTCTCTTCGCAGCTTTCACATGCGGACGGAATAACCTGCATCAGCGGAGGCTCATAATATTTTTCAGAGATATTGCTTGCTTCCACGCCCGCAGTTAAATGAACCGGCTTATTTTCCGGACGCAGGGAAAGTCCCATCGCCAAACGCAGCCGTTCCCTTACGATCGCCCGTGCGCGGTAAACGCTTTCTCTGTATTTCTCTGAATCTTCATTTACGATCGCATACGGAATGGCTTCCATATCCGCAAGAAGCGTATCCGCATCTGCCTTAAATCCAAGCTGCGCCACTTCCTTAAACACTCTTCTCCGGATTGCCCGTACCGGAGTATGTAATCCTCTCATCATCTGCACTTACCTCCTGATATACTAAATTGAAACGACGAGCACATCTGTTCCTATTTCTTTAAATATATCTGTTTACAAAATCATTGTCAACAACCGAATATTCTTTCTCTGACAAGTATTTATTCTTTTTTATCGGCACTTTTTTGCAGAGCATCTTTAAAAATCTTTTCGGCGTAATGTACGGACTGCATCGCATCTTTCCCATAAAAATCCGCACCGATCATATCTGCATACTCTTGGTTGAGCACAGCTCCCCCGACCATCACTTTACAGTCCGGTTTCTTTTCCCGAAGCATCTTTATCGTCTCTTCCATACTGACTACCGTTGTTGTCATAAGAGCGCTTAATCCGACAAGCGGAACTTGCTTTTCACATGCCGTTTCTACAATTTTTTCAGGCGATACGTCTTTTCCAAGATCGATCACATCAAAACTGTAATTTTCTAAAAGCACTTTCACGATATTTTTTCCGATATCATGAATATCTCCTTTCACGGTCGCCAAAATGACTCGTCCCTTTTTTTCTCTGATCTCACCGCTTTTTTCCATCTTTTCCTTCAGAACAGAAAATGCGGATTTTGCAGCTTCCGCACTCATCAGAAGCTGAGGCAGAAAAACAGTTCCTTTTTCAAAGCCGTCGCCGACATGATTTAATGCAGGAATCAATTCTTCGTTGATAATATCGAGCGGAGCTTCTGTCGCAATCATATCTGTTGTAATTTTCCCCGCGTCATCCCGCAGCCCTTTTTCGATTGCCTCTTGAAGCGTCATTTTTGAGCTGCTTTTTCTGCTTCTGTCATTTTCCCCCTTTAATTTCGTTTCGGAAAGTTCAGATGTTTTCATTATATTTGTGCTCACTACCGAATTGGCATATTTTTGAATATATTGTTCACAATTATTATCCAGATTCATAAGAGCATGGTATGCATACCACGATTTCATCATGTCTTCCGATGATGGATTTATAATTCCGGCACTCAGACCGTTTAGCATTGCCATTGTATAAAAGGCTGCGTTTACGATCGGGCGGCATGGAAGTCCAAAGGATATATTAGAAACTCCGAGAACTGTATTGACTCCGATCTCATCTCGAAGTCTGCGAAGCGTCTCCAATGTCACTTTTGCTCCTTCCGGCTCAGAACTGATCGTCATTGCGAGTGCGTCGATTACGATATCTTTCTTTTTAATCCCGAATTTTTCAGCTGTTTTTATGATTTTTTCCGCAATCCTCACACGGCCGTCCGCATCCGCCGGAATTCCGTCTTCATCCAAAGTCAGACCGATAACAACTCCGCCGTATTTTTTTACAAGAGGAAACACTTTTTCCATTGACTCTTTCTTTCCGCTTACGGAATTAACCATTGCCTTTCCGTTGTAAATACGAAGCGCTTTTTCCATCGCTTTTTCATCAACCGTATCTATCTGCAGCGGAATATTAACGACGCTTTGCAGTTCCTGAACTACCTCTTCCATAAGCGCCGGCTCGTCAATATCCGGCAGTCCGACATTCACATCAAGAATGTGAGCTCCCTGATCCTGCTGTGTAATCCCTTCTCTTAAAATATAGTCAAGATCGTGTTCTTTCAGCGCTTGTTTAAACCGTTTTTTACCGGTGGGATTTATCCGCTCTCCGATAATTTTTGAACCCTCACCCAAAATAACGCTTTGCCCGTAAGAGGAAACAACCGTAAACTCTTTTTCTGTCACCGGAACAAGTTCTGCGTTTTCACATCTTTTACGCATGGCACGGATATGTTCCGGCGTCGTTCCACAGCAGCCTCCGATCACACATGCCCCCATCCGGACGATTTGCTCCATATATGCCGCAAATTCATCTTCTGTCACATCATAATATGTTTTCCCGTCTCTCTGTTTCGGAAGTCCTGCATTTGGCTTTACAATAATCGGAACAGACGAATATTTGATCAGTTCTTCCAACACCGGAAGCATCTCTTTTGGTCCCATTGCGCAGTTTATCCCGAGAGCATCGACGCCTAAACCTTCTAAAAGCGCAACAACAGATGAAACATCCGCTCCTGTCAAAAGTTTTTTCCTCTCGTCAAATATTACGGTAGCAAATACCGGAAGAGACGTGTTTTCTTTCGCCGCTAAAACAGCTGCTTTTAATTCGTATGTATCGCTCATTGTCTCTATATGGATTAAATCTGCTCCCGCCTGCTCTCCTAAGATCACTACTTCCTTAAAAGCTTCATATGCCGTCTCAAATTCCAGATCTCCCATAGGTTTCAGCAATTTCCCCGTAGGTCCGACATCAAGAGCCGTATAGATTTTACGCTCGTCTCCTGTTTGTAAGAGCGCCTCCCGCTCTGCTTTTTTCACATGGCTGACCGCCGCCTTTATAATCTCTTCTAAAGAGCAGGAATCATCATGAAACTTCAGCGCATTTGCACCAAATGTATTCGTCAAAATGATATCGCTTCCGGCTTCTATATATTGCCTGTGTATCTTGTATATTTCTTCCGAATGTGTCAGATTCCACGTCTCCGGTAATTCTCCCGGCGCGAGCCCTTTTTCCTGAAGCAGAGTTCCCATTCCCCCATCAAAAAAGAGGAGGTCTTTTCCAAGTCGTTGTCTGATCATCTCTTTCTCCTTTTTTTCGTCGTTTTCCTTCTCTACATATTTGTCTCATACATCTAACTGTCAGCGTCTGTAAATACACTCTTTCTTATCGCAGACTTCGCAGCCTGCAATCGGGCATCTCTCTTTTATTCGACTTGCCCCGATCACTGCGGTAACAGATTTCGTCGGTGTCATCATAAAACTTTCCGTCATCGTAAGTCCGATTGCCTTTGCACAATCCAGCATCTGCATAAATGATTTCTGAAAACCGATATCAAAATCGCCGTATCCCGGACTGAACCTCGGGCGCAGATAAAGACCTTCCTTTTCAAGTTCCTCGCCGATTTCAAATTGTTTCTCATCACAAAATTCTTCCAGCATTGCCGCTGCACATGCCTGAAGCACAACAGCGTTTGCCATATCTGTCAGAGATGTTCTTGCTATCAGACGATCCACTCCTGTCCCTAATGTCGCACCGAACAAAACAGCCTTTTCACAGTGATTTAAGTTTCTTGCAAGGCTTTTGCTGCTAATCTGTAATGTTCCGATCGCAACTTTTTCTTCATCTATCCGATTCATTTCAAAAATACGAAACACCGAGCGAAGCGCCGATACTTTTTCCAGCTCCAAAAAACCTTTTTCAACAAGACGGCTTGTTGCCTCATCTACCGGATTTTTCCCATACCCCAAATAGCGGACAGCTTCCTGAAAACATTTTTCCATTCTATCACCTACGCCTTTATAATCTCCGACAAATTGTTCATAATTGCAGCTGCAACATGCGGTTTATTCATTGTATAAATATGAATATTGTTCACACCGTTAGAAAGAAGATCAATGATCTGATCGGTCGCATATGCGATTCCCGCCTGTTCCATCGCCGCCGCCGAGCTGCCGAACCGATCAAGGAGAGCTAAAAATCTTCTCGGAAACACTGTCCCTGACAATTCCTGACTTCTTTTCATCTGTTTCTCACTCGTCATCGGCATAATTCCCGGGAGTACCGGAACATTGATCCCTGCTTCCCTGATCCTGTATAAAAAATTATAATGGATATCGTTATCAAAAAACATCTGTGTCGTAAGAAAATCAACGCCGCTATCTACTTTTTGTTTTAAATACCTGATATCTTCTGCCTTATGTTCGTTTTCTACATGACCTTCCGGATAACATGCAGCTCCGATACAAAAATCGCCATGCTTACGAATCTCCTCTATCAACTCATATGCATATCTAAAACGATTTCCGTTCGGGAACGGCATGCCTTCCGGGATATCTCCCCGAAGCGCAAGAATGTTTTCAATCCCGTTTTCTTTCAGATTTTCAATCACATCTCTTACTTCCTCTATCGTTGAAGAAGCACATGTCAAGTGTGCAAGACTAGCCACTCCGAGATCATCCTTTATATGAGATGCGATCTTTGCCGTATTCTTACTCGTACCGCCGCCCGCACCATATGTCACGCTGATAAACGCCGGATTTAACTTCGCCATAGCATCAGTTGCCGCGATCACTTTTTCAAATCCCGCATCGGTCTTCGGCGGAAACACTTCAAATGAAATATGTATTTTGTCTTCTTTTAATCTGTCTATAATTTTCATCTTTACTCTCCTGACTGTTTTTCTCTGTCGTACGGCTAAGTATTAGAAATCCATTTCCTTCGACATTTTTTAGGTAAAATTATCCTCTAAAACGCTTTTTCTGTCAAGTATTGTTTCTTCAAACGACCGAAAATACCAAAAGCACATTTTGGATTTGCAAACGAGTGGCAAGAACTTAGATAAATTTAACCCCCTGTTCGGCGCTGCTGCAAAAAAACACAAGACGAAACGAATGTCCGTCTTGTGTTTTTATATGTACCTCTTACTATGTCTTATTCCCCGATCAAGCTCTTGTATAATTCCTGATATTGTCCGGCAGAATTCTTCCATGAAAAATCTTTGCTCATCGCACGTTCTACGATCTTATTCCAGTCACGTTTTCTGTCATAATAAATTCTTTCCGCATAACGAACTGTATTAAGCATCTCATGTGCATTATAATTAGTAAAGCTAAATCCTGTTCCTGTCTTGTCAAATTCATTATACGCTTCAACCGTATCTCTAAGTCCGCCTGTCTCACGCACAATCGGAATCGTTCCATAACGCAGGCTCATCAGCTGACTTAATCCGCACGGTTCAAACAGTGATGGCATAAGAAATGCATCGCAGGAAGCATAAATCTTATGTGAAAGTTCATCCGAATAAAAGATGTTTGCGGATACTTTTCCGGAGTACTTCCATGCAAAATGACGGAACATATTCTCATATTTCACATCACCTGTTCCAAGCACAACGATCTGAACCGCATCCTGACAAAGTTCATCCATAACGTAATCGACAAGATCAAATCCTTTTTGATCTGTAAGCCGTGAGATCATTCCGATCATCATCGTTTTTGTATCTTTCTCTAAACCGAGTTCTTCCTGCAGCGCTTTCTTATTAAGAACTTTATTCTTCCTGAAATCTTCAACCGAAAAGGTTTTTGCAATTCTAGGATCTGAAGCCGGATCCCAGTCTGTATAATCCAAGCCGTTGACAATACCGCAAAGATCATTTGCCCTTGCCGACATTAATCCGTCAAGACCTTCACCGTAAAACGGTGTTTTGATCTCTTCTGCATAACTGTTACTTACCGTTGTCACTTTATCGGCATATACGATACCGCCTTTAAGCAAGTTTGCATCTTTATATGCCTCCATCTTATCCGGAACGAAATAGTATTCCGGAAGTCCGGTAATTTCGCGAACAGATTTCGTATCCCATACCCCCTGGAATTTCAGATTGTGGATTGTCATCACAGTTTTAATTCCGCGATAGTATTCTCCCAGATATCTGAAATTATCAAGATAAACCGGTATCAGTCCCGTCTGCCAGTCATGACAATGAATCAGTTCCGGACGAAATCCGATCACCGGAAGTATGCTCAGCACTGCTTTTGAAAAGAAGGCAAACTTTTCTATATTCCACTTCGGATCCCCATCATACGGAGCAAATCCACTGAAATAATATTCATTATCGATAAAATAGAAAATAATACCGTTCAATTCAATCTTCAGTACTCCGACATACCTGTCCTGACCTGCAATGTCCATATAAAAATGGGCAACATACTCTAACTTCTCTTTCCACTCCTGTTTCATGCACATGTAATTCGGAATAACAACACGAACATCATATTTTTCTTTGTCGAAATCTTTCGGAAGCGAACCGACAACATCTGCCAGACCTCCGGTTTTGATAAACGGTACACACTCCGATGCAGCAAACAAAATATTTTTCATATCCTGATCCTCCCATTCTTCACATAAATTCCCGGAAAGAATTCTGTTAATTGTTATTATACCCTATTCTCTGCGCAATGAAAAGGACTTTCCTAGTTTTTATGCCTGTATTCAAGCTGAATTGTATCGGCAATCAGCGCAATAAACTCTGAATTGGTCGGTTTCCCCTTTCCTGTACTCACAGTATATCCAAAAAGCTCATCAAGCGTATCCAATTTTCCGCGGCTCCATGCCACCTCGATCGCATGTCGAATTGCCCGTTCGACGCGGCTTGACGTTGTCCGGTATTTTTTTGCAACTGTAGGATACAATATTTTTGTAATTGCATTCAGCACATCCATGTCGTTTACTGCCATCATGATCGCATCCCGCAGATAATGATACCCTTTGATATGCGCCGGTATTCCAATCTCATGAAGCATATTCGTCACTCTGCTTTCCAGATTTTCCCGTCTTGATGAAACTTCCTGTATACTCTCTTCATTTTTCTTTTCAAAAACCGCCGGCTTTTTTCGGATCGATTTGATCCGATCCAATAAAATCGTATGATTAAACGGTTTCATAATATAGTAATTTGCACCTTTATTAAATGCATCTTCTGTAATTTTTTCCTGTCCGACAGCAGTAAGCACTATAAAATACGGTCTTTTGTCGACAAACTCCTGCTTGTTTACTTGCTCCATTACTGTCAATCCATCCATTTTCGGCATGATCAGATCAAGCAGGACAACATCCGGCTGTCTGTCCTTTATGATCTGACACATCTCTTCTCCATTTTTCGCTTTTCCGACGAGATCCAGTTCCTTGTCCGTTTGTATGATGTCGTCAAGCATATCTAGAATTCTCTGGTTGTCGTCAGCGATCGCCACACTCAAATGCTCCATTCTCGTCTCTCCTTTAGTTTTGAGACCATCCCTTTAAAACGCCACTCGCTTATTATATCTATGCCATTTTGCATAATCAAGCGAATCTTGTAGTAACAATTCGACATTTATCCACACATTTCCGGTAAATTCACCTGTTTTAACATATTTTCTATGAATATTCCGTAACCTTTTGTCGAGTCTTGTACGAAAACGTGGGTTACTGCTCCGATCAATTTCCCGTTTTGTATGATCGGACTTCCGCTCATCCCCTGAATAATCCCTCCTGTTTTTTCAAGAAGTTCTTCGTCCGTCACCTTAATCACAAGTCCTTTATTGATCTCCTGAGACATCATGTCGACTTGAGTCACTTCAATATCAAATTCTCTAACTTCATTATCTACAAAACATCGGATTGTAGCAGGTCCTGTTATAATTTCTTCTTTTTTTGCAGTCCTGATTGCCGTCTGTTCTGTGAAAAGTTCATCAATTTTGTCGATTTTCCCATAAATCCCAGCCTCTGTATTTTTATCGATTGTACCGAGAATATTATAATTGTTATAAATGATCATACCCTCCATACTTCCCGGAGATCCGCTCTGTCCTTTTGTGATATCTCTGATACTCGTGCGGTATACATTTCCTTCCGCAATCGACATAAGAACACTTGTATCCACGTCATGAATCCCATGCCCAAGCGCGCCAAACCGACTTTGATCCGTTAAAAAAGTAACTGTTCCCAAGCCTTGTACATTATCGCGAACCCATATACCAAGCCGATATTCTCCCGTTTCATATTCAACCGGCTTTATTTTCAAATCTATCGTCTCCCCATTTCGTCTGACCGTCAACACCACGAACGTTCCGGTTAGATTTCCGACAGCCTCCAAAAGCTCTTTTTTTCCCGTAATTTCACAATGATCTACTGCCATAATATAATCGCCTGCTTTAACAATTCCTTTTGCTGGTTCATGCTCCTTTCCATCCGCTCCGGCAATCTGCTCTGTATTAAGAACCATCACTCCGTCCGTTTCCATATAAATACCAATCGGCATTCCTCCGACAAGCACCGTATCATTATTCATCGCTTCTATTCCCGCATCTGTCGAAACCGGTTTCTTTCCACGAATCATTTGATACTGCAAAATACCCATAGCCGCAAAGAAGAAGGAGAGGAATAGACAGAATACAGCGGTCACATACTTTTGTTTTTTCAACATATCCACACCCTTTCTCTGATATCTCGATAATTTTTTATCCGCATCCGCTCCTTCTTTCCTATATAAAAAGAAACGGATACTTCTCTGTATCCGTTTCTAGTATATGTGGTTTCTTCTTTTTCCACACTAGTATTATATTTCACTCTTTGCCATTTCTTTCATTTCACGGGCACTTTCCATAATACTGGATGTAATCTTATCTCCACCCAGAATACGCGCCAGTTCTTTTACCGAATCTTCTTCGTTCAATAGACGAATCCTTGTTTTTACGCTTTCGTTTTCCGCAGATTTTTCAATCAGAAAATGACTGTCTGCCACTGCTGCTATCTGTGAAAGATGAGTAATGCAAATCACCTGCCTGCTTTTACCTATCAGCTTTAGTTTTTCTCCGACTTTTGCTGCCGTAACTCCCGATATTCCGGCATCAATCTCGTCAAAAATCAAAGTCGGCGTATCTTCCGCATCTGCCAGAACCGTTTTTATCGCAAGCATAATACGGGAAAGTTCTCCGCCTGATGCAATATTCTCAAGCGGCTTTACAGGCTCGCCGGGATTAAGCGCAAGATAAAATTCCGCTTCGTCTTTTCCGTTCGCGCTAAACTGTCCTGCATCTTTTAAATGTATCTCAAACCTTGTATCGAGAAAATTTAATTCCTTCAGATGAATACAGATTTCGTCAGCAAAAACTGTTTTATATCGATTTCTTACATCATGAAGTTTTTTCGTTACACGTTCTACTTTTTTTAACGCTTTTTCTTTCTCTTCTTCAATTTGTTTTATATATGCATCATAATCATTAAGCTGTTCTATTCTATGGCGTTTTGATTCGCAATATGCAAGGACATCGCTTACAGAACTTCCATATTTTGCTTTTAAATGATTGATCAGATTCAACCGTTCCTCTGTCTCTTTGAACTCTTCTTCTGAAAATTCAAATTTTGAGGCATATTCGGACAGTTCTCTGTTAAAATCATTCAGAAGGCTGTCCACATCCATAAGCAGAGCGCACAGACGGTCTCCCTCTTCATCAAATTCCGCCGCCTCCCGAAACGCACGTATCGCCCGAGTAAGACAATCACCTGCATTTGCCGAACTGTCCTCGCATGTATAGCGATAAGTCTGCGCAACTGCATCCGTGATTTTTCTGCTCTCCGTCATCCTTCGGTATGTTTCCTCTAATTCTTCATCCTCATTTTCCCGAAGAGCAGCCTCTTCGATCTCGTGTACTTCAAATTCATAAAGAGAAAGTTCTCTTCGCCTTTCTTCATCATTTAAAGAAGTTTCTTCCGCCTTTTTACAGATCGCCCGATATTCTTTATAACATTTTGACATTTCTGATTTGATCGGAGCAATCTCTTTTCTCCCAAAAAGATCCAGAAGCACCAAATGATTCTTCCTTTGAAGTAAGGTTTTATTATCATGCTGACCATGAATGTCAATCAAAAGCTCTGCCGCTTCTTTCAACTTTCCTGTATTCACTGTCTCTCCATTAATGCGGCTTATGCTTCTGCTTCCTGTAAACTTTCTTGTTAAAGTAACCATACCGTCATCCGGAATAATATCCATCTCTTCCAGTTTTTGTATGATCTGTCCGTCGTCAACCGAAAAAGTCAGCTCTACCAGACCATTTTCCGCCCCGTTTCTCAAAAGATCAGAACTATACTTTCCTCCAAGAGCCAGTCCGACAGAGCCGAGCAAGATAGACTTTCCCGCCCCGGTTTCTCCTGTCAATATATTCAATCCTTGTCCGAAATCTACTTCTGTCTCATCGATCAAAGCAATATTTTTCACATGTAGATTTTGTAGCATACCATTCACCTATACTTCTCTTGAAACGATCTTTCTTATCTTATCCATTACGGCCGCTGTATCTTCTACAGTTCTGATTGCACACATGATCGTATCGTCTCCTGCAATACAGCCTACGACCTCATGCCATTTCATTGCGTCTACAGCGGCAGCCATTGCCATACCGGAAACAGTCTTGATCACTAGAATATTCTGCGCCATATCCATCGCCACATACCCATCTTTTAAGACACGTATATATTTTTCACTCATTCCGGGTTCTTCGATCCTGTGAAGAATATATTTCTGATGTCCGCTTCCTGTAGATACTTTTGACAACTTCAGATCACGTATATCTCTCGACACAGTAGCCTGCGTCACTTTAAACCCCGCATTATTCAGATATTCTGCCAGTTCTTCCTGTGTTTCAATATCATACTGACTGATAAGTTCAATAATTTTTGCATGACGGCTGACTTTCATATGTTCAATTTCCTTTCATTTTTTTACGCATTGTTTTCATAAAGCTTTCTTTGCTTAATTTGATCAGTTTTGCCGTATGAGACGACCGCTTAATACAAACTCTTTCTCCCGTGACAAGAGTTGTCTGTTCTGCACCGTCAAAGCAAAGAGAAACCTGTTCCTGCCTTCCATAACGTCCTTCGCACACTTCTACCTCAATCAAATCATCGGCTGACAGAACAATACTGCTTGTATTAAGCGCGTGTGAACAAATCGGAGTGATCACGATCATCTGTGCTGTCGGTTCAACGATCGGGCCTCCCGCCGACAGATTATAACCTGTACTTCCGGTTGGAGTCGATATGATCACTCCATCTGCGTGATAAGTATTCAGAAGCGCCCCGTTGACATAAATATGAAAACTTACGATACGAACCTTTCCTTCTCTTGCAATGACAATATCGTTCATCGCCATATCTTTCCGAGAATTACGAAAGCTTCCTTCCAGCATCATCCGTTCTTCAATAACCGGAGTCTCTGAAAACAAATGATCCAATGCACTTTCAAAATCTTCCAGATCCACATCTGTAAGATATCCGAGCGTTCCAAGATTGATCCCAAGCAGCGGAAGGCTTCGCTCTCCAAGATCTCTGACCGCACGGATTAAAGTTCCGTCACCACCTAGTACCAATCCGCATTCTGCTTCCTTAGGAACAGTTCCCGGAATAATATGGCCCTCACTGTCTTTTTCCGACAAAAAACATTTTTTACCGGAAGATTGAATATATTGTTCAATCTGACTCGTGATCGCATAATCTTTATCTTTTAATTTATTTGTAATAATATAAAAGCAATCCATTTTAGTCCTCTTGTTTTTACAAAATACTGCATCGCATACATTACTTAAGCGTGCTGCTTTGCCAGCGTCTCAAATGCTCTGTCTGAAACAATAACAGGATCAAGTCCGCCGAGATTTTCACCGGCCTCATTTTCACTCTTTTTTAAATGAATCAAATACTCTATATTTCCTTCCGGTCCTTTGATCGGAGAAAAATCAAGAGCACGCAGATCGAAACCGATCGACATAGCATAATCCATAATTTTCTGAAT
>ENA-OPVV01002059-OPVV01002059.1-human-gut-metagenome-genome-assembly--contig:-NODE-2059-length-12994-cov-2.038720_pt1 | contig 12994 bp, 8 predicted proteins | sample MGYA00241500_ERZ501992 | MGnify/ENA primary metagenome ERZ501992 (study PRJEB25962, sample SAMEA2043052) | human gut metagenome | biome: human gut; feature: human-associated habitat; material: faeces...
GGTGCCGGTGCATCATCAAAGTTTGTTTTTCACAATGAGCATGGACATCGCATTGAACGTGTGGAAAATGTCAAAGATGTTACAAATTACATTGACCGTATTGATGAAATGATAGAACGAAAACGCAAAGGAATCAATACCTGGTTATGACAGCAGGAGGTGGACGTATTGCAGACAGCAGAGAAAGAGCCGGGACAGGCGGAAATATTCAAGTCTGGTGACAGATTGCTGGATTTTGATCTTTCTGAGGAACTGAATCATGGAATTGCTGTCAGTAATCTTGCGTATGCTGTAGCTGCCGAATTGGGGCAGGACGAGGAGTTCTGTTATCAGATGGCGATTGCCGGAATGCTCCATGATATTGGAAAGCTGAAGCTTACCGGCTATATCAACGGACAGGAAAATGATCCCCTTCTGATAGAAGAACTGAAGTATGTCCGTATGCATTCTTCGCTGGGATATGAAGAACTGAAGGATCAGGGGTATTCAGAGCTGGTACTTCAGAGTGTTTTGTATCATCATGAAAATTATGATGGCAGCGGCTATCCGTCGAATCTCAGAGGGGACAGCATTCCGCTTGGGGCCAGAATTTTGCGTGTCTGCGATGTTTATGCGGCACTGAGCTCAGACAGACCTTACAGAAAAGCGTTTGATGTCAGTACAGTGATAGAGCTTATGATCGATGAGATCAAAAATTTTGATATGGAAGTTTTTCTTGCATTTCAGAGAGTTGTACACAATAACAAATAACAGGAGGACAGTATGGCGTTAAAGAAGAAACCGGTTACCGGTATGAAAGACATTTTACCAAAGGAGATGGAAATCCGTAATTATGTGATGAACATGATTCGTGAAACATATGGAAAATTTGGATTTTCTGCAATTGAGACACCATGTGTGGAGCATATCGAAAATCTCAGCAGCAAACAGGGTGGAGAGAATGAGAAACTGATCTTCAAGATTCTGAAACGAGGAGAAAAACTGAAACTGGATACAGCAGAGTGTGAGGCTGATCTGGTTGATTCAGGCCTTCGTTATGATCTGACTGTACCGCTTTCCAGATATTATTCCAACAATGCAGGACAGCTTCCGACTCCGTTTAAGGCACTTCAGATGGGCAATGTCTGGAGAGCGGACCGTCCGCAGAGAGGCCGTTTCCGCCAGTTTATGCAGTGTGATATTGATATTCTTGGTGAGCCTACTTATCTTGCAGAAATTGAACTTGTCATGGCAACAACGACATTGCTTGGCAAACTGGATTTCCATAATTTCACGATCCGTATCAATGACCGAAAAATCCTGAAAGCTATGGCACAGTACAGTGGATTTCCGGAAGATAGTTTTGATACAGTTTTCATCATTCTGGACAAGATGGACAAGATTGGTCTGGAAGGTGTAGCTGAAGAACTGGAAAAAGAAGGCTTCAGCAAAGACAGTATTGATACCTATCTTGGTATGTTCAAAGAAATTACAACTGATATTGAAGGCGTACGTTACTGCAAAGAAAAACTGAGTGATGTTCTGGATCCGAAAGTAGCAGAAGATCTTGAGACCATCATCACAGCAGTTGATTCTGTGAAAAATGCAGACTTTAAGATTTCCTTTGATCCGACTTTGGTTCGTGGAATGTCTTACTACACAGGTCCGATCTTTGAGATCGCAATGGATGAGTTTGGCGGTTCTGTTGGTGGCGGCGGACGTTATGATGAGATGATCGGTAAATTCACCGGACAGAATACATCTGCATGCGGATTTTCCATTGGATTTGAGAGAATCGTTATGCTGCTTCTGGAGAGAGGGTATGAAATCCCGACAAATGCAGCTAAGAAAGCGTATCTGATCGAGAAGAACATGCCGGCTGATAAACTTCTTCCGATTCTGAAACAGGCAGAAGAAGAACGTAAGAATGGTGTTCAGGTCAACATTTCTATCATGAAGAAAAATAAGAAATTCCAGAAGGAACAGATGACAGCGGAAGGATATACAGAATTTGTAGAATTCTTTAATAAATAAGTGCTTCAAAAAGGAGAAAAATCATGGCTGAAAGTATGAAAGGTCTGCACAGGACATGCCGATGTGCAGAAGTAACAAAGGATATGGTCGGCAGCAAAGTAACCCTGATGGGATGGGTGCAGAAGGCACGTAACAAAGGAGGTCTTGTCTTTGTTGATCTTCGTGACCGTTCCGGTATCATGCAGGTGATCTTTGAAAATGGCAGCATTGACCAGGAAGGTTTTGAAAAAGCAGGCAAACTGAGAAGTGAGTTTGTAATCGCAGTTACCGGTACAGTTGAGAATCGCGGTGGTGCTGTAAATGAAAATCTTGCTACAGGTGCACTGGAACTCCGTGCAGAATCTTTAAGAATTCTCGCAGAGTCTGAGGTTCCGCCTTTCCCGATCGAAGAGAACAGCAAGACAAAAGATGAAATTCGTCTGAAATACCGTTACCTTGACCTGAGAAGACCGGACCTTCAGAGAAATTTGATGATGAAGAGCAAAGTAATGATGCTTACCCGTAAATTCTTTACAGATGAAGGATTCCTGGAAGTTGAGACACCAATGCTTGGTAAGAGTACACCGGAAGGTGCGAGAGATTATCTTGTTCCGTCCAGAATTCACCCAGGTTCTTTCTACGGCCTTCCACAGTCTCCGCAGCTGTACAAACAGCTTCTGATGTGCTCCGGATATGACCGTTACATTCAGATCGCACGTTGTTTCCGTGATGAGGACCTTCGTGCAGACCGTCAGCCGGAATTTACACAGATCGATATGGAGCTTTCCTTTGTAGACGTAGACGATGTTATCGATGTAAATGAGCGATTCCTTGCTTATCTGTTTAAAGAAGTTCTGGATGTGGATGTCAAGCTTCCAATTCAGAGAATTACATGGCAGGAAGCTATGGACCGTTTCGGTTCTGACAAACCGGATATGCGTTTTGGTATGGAACTGCATGATGTAAGTGAAGTAGTGAAAGATTGCGGATTCGTAGTATTCAAGAATGCACTGGAGGCTGGTGGAAGTGTACGTGGTATCAATGCAGAAGGCCAGGGAAGCATGCCTCGTAAGAAGATTGACAAGCTTGTTGATTTCGCCAAGACTTATGGTGCAAAAGGTCTTGCTTACATCGCTATTGCAGAAGATGGTACACGCAAATCTTCCTTTGCTAAATTCATGACAGAGGAAGAGATGGATGCTCTGGTTCGGGCGATGGAAGGTAAACCGGGAGATCTGCTTCTCTTTGCAGCAGACAAGAACAAAGTCGTATATGATGTTCTTGGTGCTCTTCGTGTAGAACTTGCAAAACAGATGGATCTTCTTGACAAAAACGAATATCGCTTCGTATGGGTAACAGAGTTCCCGCTTCTTGAGTGGAGTGAAGAAGAAAACCGCTATACAGCAATGCATCATCCATTTACGATGTTGATGGAAGAGGATATCCCACTGATCGAGAGTGGAGATCTTGGAAAAATCCGTGCAAAAGCTTATGATATCGTATTGAATGGTAATGAGATCGGTGGAGGTAGTGTTCGAATCCATCAGAATGATATTCAGGAAAAAATGTTTGAGATGCTTGGATTTACGAAAGATGCAGCTTACAAACAGTTTGGTTTCCTTCTGAATGCATTCAAATATGGAGTTCCGCCTCACGCTGGACTGGCATATGGACTTGACCGTCTGGTTATGCTGATGGCAAAAGTTGACAGTATTCGTGATGTCATTGCATTCCCGAAAGTAAAAGATGCCTCCTGTCTGATGACAGAATCACCGAGTGTGGTAAGCGAACAGCAGCTTGAGGAACTTGGGCTTGAAACAGCTAAAGAAGAAACAACAGAAGAATAAGAGCAGCAAATAGGCTGCAGATATAAAAGAAAACGGCTGTCCCGGATGTGGGACGGCCGTTTTGAAGTATAAAAATTAGTTTTGTTCAGAGGAATCAGCGGTATCGTTTGCTTCTTCGGATACCGGAGTACTGCTGAGCGTTCCGAAAATGGCATTTCCGATTGCAGCATTGCTGTCCTGGAGTTTCCAGGAAACACCATCATTGGTAAGATGGAAAACAGCAGCAGTCTGTACAGTCGCTGTATTTGATTTGATTTTTGACAGAAGCAGCTGCATGGATTTTTCATAACGTTTGACAGAACCATCAATTACAGCATCGGCAGAACTCAGATAAGTATCCAGTTCATTCTGATAGGCAGTAAGGATCGCATTGCTGTCAAAGGTAGTGATCTTAGTCTGAATGACAGCATTGTAGCTTTCTTCGTCACAGCTGGAAATATTGAAATCAAAAGTAGAGTGAAAAAGCTCCACCAGTGCGGTAGCAATAGAATTCTTGTCTGTATCGGAAGTATTGAACAGGCTTTCGATTCCAAGATAATTGCCCATTTGTTCTGTATTCATTGTTTTAAGGGTATTCAGATAGACGGTCAGGGTTTCCTCAGGTGAGAGGAGGTTGTTATCAGACAGATAAGTCATCAGACCGCCGACAAGATTGTTCTCCAGGGAGTGTGAACGTATGATCTCCCATTCGTCTTTGTCATCATTACTTCCCTTATTACAAAGTTCCACAGTACATTCTCGTTCTACGGTAGCATAATTGTTATTGCTGAGGAGTTGATCCAGCAGGAGATAACGTTCTTCCATGGAATCTGTGTTTTTTTCTGTAGCCTGTTCTTCGCTGTCAGCCGCTTTGAGAATTGCATTTTTCAGAGAAGCTTCGCCGTAATCTTTGGCAAGAGAGGCTGCATCTATTGTGGATAAGCGCAGGGAAGCTGTGGCTTCTTTTTTATCGTTGTCGACGTTTACACTCAGAATTTCGTAATCAAAATTCTGGAAGAAGAGAGAAAAGACTTCTTTTACTTCATTTGAGAGTTTGATCTCTTTGGTAGCGTCGGGAAAAAGTTCTTTGTAGGATACATATTTCTGGGTCGTATCAGAGTCCAGATTTTTCAATAGATCCAGTTCATTTGTGATAACTGCCTGTACATCTGTCTTATCCACGTGGGAACAGCCGGTCAAACATATGACAGCCAGGATAATCAGCAGAAATGGCATCAGACCTTTTGCGATCTTCATAGGTATCTTTCCTTTCAAAAATAATCCTTTATATTTTATCAGATAAGCATGGAAAAGTCAAAAAATGGTAATTTTATGCTGTTTTGGAAGACATTTATGAAAATATTGTGAAAACCGGGATGATTTTGTACAGCTCTTTCATTTTCAGGTGTAATCTGATATGATATATAAGTTAAAAAGTGATTTTTACAAAGTAAACACATGAATAGTGTACCATTAAGTCAGTAATGTCTGGACTGATAGGAGGAAACACAGATTTATGAAAAAACGTATTTTAATCCTTCTCGGGATATTGATAATTGGTGGCGGCGCTGCTGCAGGAGTATGTTGGAAAATGGGCGTATTTGGGCAGCAGGAGACAAGTGGAGATTCTGTATATGTAACCAAAATAAGCGACCTTACCGGACAGACATCAGGAGTTTCCAACCGCTATGCAGGAGTAGTTGAGCCTCAGGAGACTGTTTCTGTAGAACTGGAGAGTGGACGGACAGTAAAAGAAGTCCAGGTTAAGACCGGTGATCAGGTCAAGAAAGGGCAGCTTTTGTTTGAATATGATCTGAGCAGCATTCAGGAGAGCCTGGAAGAAGCACAGCTTGACCTTGACCGCCTGAAAAATGAGGCAAGCAGTCTGAACGAGCGGATTGCCACGCTTGAAAAAGAAAAGAAAAAAGCAAGTCAGGATAATCAGCTTTCTTATACGATTGAGATTGAGACAAACAAAATGAATCTCAAGAAAAATGAATACAGTCAGAAAAGCAAGCAGGCTGAGATTGACAAACTCCAAAGCGCGACCGGCAATACAGAAGTCCGGAGTTCAATTGATGGTGTTATCCAGAAAATCGATACATCGAAGCTGACAACAGAGGATAACAGCAGCGTGGATGATACAGATTCAGGAGATTCTTCTTCTGATGATAGCAGCAGCGGGGGCAGCAATGCATTTATTACAATTCTGAGTACAGGTGCTTACCGTATAAAAGGTACAGTCAATGAATTAAATGTAAACAGCATTGTTGAGGGCGAACAGGTAATCATTCGATCTCGTGTGGATGACAGTCAGACCTGGAAGGGGACCATGGGAACGATTGATAAGGACAGTGCATCTTCCGGCAATAATAACAATTCTTTTTACGGAATGACGGACAGCAGTGATTCTCAGACGAGTACCAGTACTTATCCGTTTTATGTAAATCTCGATTCATCAGACGGGCTGATGCTTGGCCAGCATGTTTATATTGAGATGGATGAAGGACAGGAAAGTCAAAAGACAGGAATCTGGTTAAGTGAGGTTTATATTGTTGATGCAGATACAGACAGTCCGTATGTGTGGGCAGCAGATAAGAAGGGCAAACTGGAGAAACGTAGTGTGATTCTGGGACAGCATGATGAAGAACTTGGAGAATATGAGATTGCAGATGGTCTTTCCAAGGATGACTGTATAGCATATCCGTCTGATATACTTGAGGAGGGAATGTCTACGACGACTAATATAGAAGATGCAATGGATACAGGCAACATAGATATGCAGCCGCTGGATGATAGCAGCTTCAGTGAAGATCCTCTTCCGGATACGGCTGATACAGAGGGTGTCAGTGAATATGAAATGAGCGATGACGGAACCGTTGTTGATGATCCGGAAGCAGTTGATGACAGCATTGTGGATGACAGTTCATCGGATGAATCAATGAATATGACAGACGGAAGTTCCGATTCAGGTGAGATACTGGATGATAATCTTATGCCGGTAGAGGAGGATACGGAGGAAGCACAATGATTTTGGAATTAAAGGGAATCTTTAAGAACTATCAGCAGGGAAAGATGAGTGTGCCGGTTCTGAAGGACGTTAATTTTTCCATGGAAGAGGGAGAATATGTGGCAATCATGGGACCATCCGGATCAGGAAAAACAACACTCATGAATATTATAGGATGCCTGGATAAGCCGACAGAAGGGAAATTTTTTCTGGATGGACAGGACATTCTCAACTGTTCAGAAAATGATATGTCAGATATCCGACTTAATAAGATCGGATTTGTATTTCAGAGTTTCCACCTTCTTCCAAGACAGTCTGCGCTTGCTAACGTAGAACTTCCATTGAATTATGCCAAAGTCCCGAAGAAAGAAAGACGGGAGCGGGCAATGAAGGCACTGGAAAGAGTAGGACTTGCTGATCGTGTAGACTTTCAGCCGAACCAGCTTTCCGGTGGACAGATGCAGCGAGTTGCGATTGCCAGAGCAATTGTCAATAATCCGAAGCTTTTGCTTGCGGATGAACCGACAGGTGCACTTGACAGTAAATCAGGTGCTCAGGTCATGGAGCTTTTCCAGAAGCTGAATGATGAGGGGGTTACAGTCCTTATGATCACTCATGATCCGGACATTGCTGCACATGCGAAGCGGGTTGTGATGATTCGCGATGGAGAGCTGAAGGAAAAAGAGGTGAAGTAGTTCATGAAGAAAAAAATCATCATAGGTATCCTGATCGCAGCTCTGGTCGCAGGAGGATCTGCCGGCGGAGCAGTCTATTATAAAAAGTCTCATCAGAAAACGGTGTCTGTTGTAAGCGTTGACAGTCTGGCCGGTCAGTATTACATGGATGATACAAATCTTAATGGAAATATTGTTACCAGTGCGACGCAGAGTGTTAACATAGACAAAGATATGATCATTAAGGAGGTCTATGTATCAAAGGGGGATTCCGTTAAAAAAGGGGATCAGTTGATGTCTTTTGATATGACACTTGTTCAGATGGAACTGAATATAGCCAAGCTGAAACAAAAACAGCAGGAACAGGATCTGAATAAAGCGATTAACAGGCTGAGCAGCCTGAAAAACGGCGGTAAGATAGAAGAAAGTGATGGGGAGACACTGGATACTTCCGGCAGCACATCGGATGATACAGATACAAGCAGTGCGATGGATGACAGTAATGAAACTGCTTCGACGGGTGGAAGTGTGAAGGGCAATTATCTGGCTGCAATTATCCAGCCGGTTCTGGCGGCTGCTGTGGAGAAGACAGATATAGAATCTGCAAATACAGAAGAGACTGCTGTTGAGGATTCCGAAAGTGCAGCTGCACAAACACAGGGAACAGAGAGCGGCTCTGAGAACAGTTCAGATGGAAATGCAGATTCATCAGACAACAGTAGTACAGATGTGAAGGTTGAGTTTGAAGAGCCGGATACGACAGGAAATGATGCCACAGTAACGATCAGTCCGGAGCCAACGAATATACCGGATGATAATGCCGATGGAGATTTCACAGACGAAATCGAGATCGTTGACACAGAACCGGATACTGGAACAGATGATCTGACGGATGGAAGTCCGATGTTTTATCAGGTTCTGGATGAAAATACAGAACCCTATACCGGAACAGGTACAGAGGATGATCCATATGTATTCCTCTGCAGTTCTGCAAAAGGCTATGTAGTTGCGAAGGGATCCTTTTTGAATAAAATGGCTGCTTTTCAGGCTGATGGTACGAAGGAACCTGGCAGAGAAGGATACTGGTATCAGCTGGAGTTTCATCAAAATGATACGATAACAAATCTGCTGGACCGTAAAGAATCCTGCACAGGCTATTATCTTGTAGATGGAGGCCTGCTGGAAAAAATGGTAACCGATAACTCTGAAGTTGAGTTTTCGCTGGACGGGGCATCTCATTATGAGAAGCCACCGGCTGATGGAGGCGGAGACGGAGGCGGCGGTGGAGATGATGGTGGTTCGGCATCTATCTCACGTGATGAGGCAATCAAGATTCAGCAGACTAAGATTGACAGCCTGAAACTGGACATCAGAGAAAGTAAACTGAATATTGAGAAACTCGAGAAAAAAGTAAAAAAAGAGGTAATATACAGCAAGCTGGACGGAACGGTTGCAAAAGTAGGCGATCCGGTGACTGGCGCATCTGATGGAAATTCTTTTATGACGATCAAAAGCAAAGAAGGTTACTACGTAAAAGGTACAGTCAGTGAACTGATGCTGGATCAGGTTAAGGAAGGTACGATACTGAACTGTTCAAGTCAAAATGGTGATTTTGAAGCAGAGGTGATCGATGTATCTGAGTATCCGGTTTCAGGTGATAACTATTCCGGCAATGGAAATCCAAATGTATCTTATTATACATATATTGCAACGATTCCGGACAAAACCGTCAAAGTATCGGACGAAGACTGGCTGACGATTTCTCTGACAAATAATACACAGAGCAAAGGAATTGTTCTGGACAGGGCATTTGTACGGTCAGAAAATGGAGCCAGTTATGTATACAAGGATGACAACGGAGTGCTGAAGAAACAGGTGCTTACCGTAGGTGGTAATGTAAATGGCGGCTACAGTGTACTGATAACCGGTGGAATCACCAGAGATGATAAGATTGCTTTTCCGTATGGTGACACGGTAAAAGAAGGTGCAAAGACCAAGGAAGTTTCTTCCAGTGAGATCTATGGATATTAGAAAGGTGGTATTTTATGCTTGAAAATATGAGGATATCCATTCAGGGAATCTGGTCTCATAAAATGCGATCTTTTCTGACTATGCTGGGTATCATTATTGGTATTGCATCGATCATTGCGATCGTGTCTACGATCAAGGGAACAAGTGAACAGATCAAAGAAGACCTGATCGGTGCGGGAAATAATACAGTTTCTGTGAGTCTGAATTATGGTGACAGTGATTATGATCCGGAGTATGGAATGACCGATGGTACGGAACCGCCGCTTCTCTCAGATCAGCAGAAAGAAGATGTTATGAATCTGGATCATGTGGAGAATGCGACATTCTTTTACAGCCGTACATATACCAGCAGCGTATATTATGAAAATACCAGTTTTCAGGGTGGAAGTATTTATGGAATTGATATGAATTATCTGGATACCTGTGGATATATGGTAAGATCCGGCCGTGGTTTTATACAGAAGGATTATGATGAGATGCGAAAGGTTGTACTGGTAGACAGCAATGCGGCAGATAATCTCTTTGCAGGAAAAGATCCTGTTGGAAAAACAATAGAGATTGGATCCGAACCGTTTACCGTTATTGGTGTGGTAGAACAGAATGATGATTATCAGCCAAATATCAAAACCATTGATGAGTACAATCAATATTATCAGATGATCATGGGAACAGTCATGATTCCGAATAAATGCTGGCCCATGGCATTTAAGTTTGATGAACCTGAGAATGCCGTGATCCGAGCAGATTCAACGGATAATATGAGTTCCGCCGGAAATGCAGCAGCGGATATTATGAATCAGGGAATCAACACCAATACATCCAAGTACAAATATAAAGCGGATGATGTAATGCAGCAGGTCAAGAACTTGCAGAAACTCAGTGAGAGCACCAATACACAGCTGATCTGGATTGCAAGTATTTCATTGTTGGTCGGAGGTATCGGTGTTATGAATATCATGTTGGTATCCGTCACTGAACGAACCAGTGAAATTGGTCTGAAAAAAGCAATCGGTGCACGAAAGAAAGTGATTCTGTTTCAGTTTTTGACAGAAGCCTCCATGCTGACAAGCATTGGAGGAGTGATCGGAGTTATTGTTGGAATTGCACTTTCCAAAGTGGTATCAGAACTGTCGGGGGCTCCGACAGCTATCAGTATACCGGCGATCATTGGTTCCGTTCTTTTTTCCACATTGATTGGCGTGATCTTTGGATTACTTCCGTCAGTCAAGGCTGCCGATTTAAATCCGATTGATGCACTTAGAAGTGAATGACAGAGGTTGGAGTTTGTTGATCAGAGACAGACTCCAATCTCTTTTTCTGTTATGAGGGGCATTTTTGATATTTTAATTGAGATGGAGAAAAAAATGTGTTAGACTATAATCAATATGCAATGATTCAGATATGAAGTAAAATACATGAGGAGATGCAGTATGAGAAAAATTGCAATTGTAACAGACAGTAACAGTGGTATTACGCAGGATGAAGGAAGAAAACTGGGAATCTCTGTTCTGCCTATGCCTTTTTATATTAACGATGTGATGTATCTGGAAGGAATCACTCTTTCACAGGAAGATTTTTATGAACGTCTGAAAAATGATGAATCCATATCTACTTCACAGCCGAGTCCGGCTGAAGTATGTGGTTTATGGGATAATCTGCTGGAAGAGTATGATGAGATTGTACATATTCCGATGTCCAGTGGACTGAGTGCGTCCTGTGATACAGCTACCATGCTTGCCAGAGATTACGATGGCAGAGTGCAGGTTGTTAATAACCAGAGAATCTCAGTTACGCAGCGTCAGTCAGTACTTGATGCAATAGCATTAAGAGATGCAGGAAAGAATGCGGCAGAGATTAAAGAAAAACTGGAAGAAGAGAAGATGGAGTCAAGTATCTATATTACTCTGGAAACTTTGAAATATCTGAAAAAAGGTGGAAGAATCACTCCGGCTGCAGCTACGATCGGAACAGTTCTGAATCTGAAACCTGTTCTTCAGATCCAGGGAGAGAAGCTTGATGCATATGCAAAAGTGCGAGGTAAGAAGCAGGCAAAGAGAGTTATGATGAAAGCAATGCAGGAAGACTGGGATACACGTTTTAAGAAATATGTAGAATCCGGTGAGATGTGTCTGCAGATGGCCTATGCAGGAAACAAAGAAGAGGCCGAGGAATTCAAAAAAGAAGTTCAGGCAGCATTTCCTGGAATAGATATCCATATGGATCCACTTTCTTTAAGCGTTGCATGCCATATCGGACATGGAGCACTTGCTGTTGCATGCGCAAAGAAAGTAACTGTATAAAATAAGGAGTCAGAAAAATGAAAAAACTTATGGAATTAATGGCAGAAGAACTTGCTTCTGCTTTTGAAAAAGCCGGATACAATCCGGAATACGGTAAAGTTACCGTTTCCAACAGACCGGATTTATGTGAATTTCAGTGCAATGGAGCCATGGCAGGAGCCAAAGCATATAAGAAAGCACCATTTATGATCGCAGATGATGTAGTTGAACATCTGAAAGACAGTCAGATCTTTGCAATGGCAGAAGTTGTGAAGCCGGGATTTATCAATCTGCAGGTTAAAGAAGAATTTCTTGCTGATTACCTGAAGAAAATGGCAGCAGATGAGAAATATTCTGTAAAAACAGCTGAGAAACCGAAGACAATCATTATCGACTACGGCGGACCGAATGTTGCAAAACCACTTCATGTAGGTCATCTTCGTTCTGCAATCATTGGGGAGAGTATCAAACGTATCGGACGTTTTGTCGGACACAAAGTGATCGGTGATGTACATCTTGGAGACTGGGGACTGCAGATGGGGCTGATCATTACAGAACTGAAACACCGCAAGCCGGAACTGGTTTATTTTGACGATACTTACGAAGGAGAATATCCGAAGGAAGCACCGTTTACCATCAGCGAACTGGAGGAAATCTATCCATGTGCAAGTGGTAAATCCAAAGAAGACGAAGAATACCGTAATGAAGCTCTTGAAGCAACACATCAGCTTCAGCAGGGTAAACCTGGATATATGGCTCTCTGGAATCACATCATGCAGGTTTCTGTTACAGACCTCAAGAGAAACTATGCAAACCTGAATGTTTCCTTTGATCTGTGGAAAAAGGAATCTGATGCACAGCCGTATATTCCGGATATGGTTCAGAAAATGAAAGACCAGGGATTTGCATATGAAGATCAGGGAGCACTGGTAGTAGATGTCAAAGAAGAATCTGATACCAAAGAAATTCCGCCATGTATGTTGTTGAAATCAGACGGAGCTTCTCTGTATACCACAACAGATCTTGCAACGATCGTAGAGCGTGTCAAACTCTTTGATCCGGATGAAATTCTTTATGTAGTAGACAAGCGTCAGGAACTTCATTTCATTCAGGTATTCCGCTGTGCAAGAAAGACCGGACTTGTAAAACCGGAGACGAAGCTTTCTTTCCTTGGATTTGGTA
>ENA-OPVV01002067-OPVV01002067.1-human-gut-metagenome-genome-assembly--contig:-NODE-2067-length-12949-cov-2.194819_pt1 | contig 12949 bp, 12 predicted proteins | sample MGYA00241500_ERZ501992 | MGnify/ENA primary metagenome ERZ501992 (study PRJEB25962, sample SAMEA2043052) | human gut metagenome | biome: human gut; feature: human-associated habitat; material: faeces...
AGGACAACACCTACTGTCAGTCCAAGGAACTCATGAACCTTACCCATCCACTCAGCATCTCGTTTTGCCAGGTAGTCGTTGACTGTTACGATATGAACGCCTTTACCCTCCAGTGCATTCAGATATGCCGGAAGTGTAGAAACAAGGGTTTTACCTTCACCGGTCTTCATCTCTGCGATACGGCCCTGATGAAGAATGATACCACCGATGATCTGTACACGGTAATGTTCCATACCAAGAACTCGTTTGGCGCCTTCACGTACAACCGCAAAAGCCTCCGGAAGAAGGTCATCCAGTGTCTCACCTTCACTCAGACGCTTCTTGAATTCTCTGGTCTTGTCTCTTAACTGTTCATCTGTTAATTTCTGCATTTCCGGGCGGAGTGATTCTGTTTTCTCCACAAGCGGCATAATACGTTTTACTTCATGCTCACTTCTTGTCCCGAATACTTTTTGGAATAAATTCATAGCCTGCTCCTGTTTCTGTATTTATTGATCGCTTATATACAAAATTATCGTATTTGTCCTATTTAAGAAATCCCTACTATTTTACCACTTTCCACCGGGGAAAACAATGAATATTTCTTAAATAAAGTATGTCCATGACGAATCCCCGTGCATTTGTTTGTTATTTCTAACTTGTGCTTGTCAATCAATCTTCGATATGCTATGATAATCTGCGTATCTGTAAGTTCAAAAGAAACCATAAACTCAACCTTCTACGCATCTTATGAACATACTTTTTTGACTGAGGTATTGAAATTGAAGAAAAAAGAACTGACTTTTATTATTGGCATCGTGGTGTTTGCCCTGCTCCTCTGGGGTGGCATGTATCTCACCCGCCGCGGGAATTACGGAAGTATTCGAATTACCGTAAACGGCGAGGAATACGGCACCTATTCCCTTGGGAAAGATCAGGTGATCAAAATAAACGGCACCAATGTATGCGAAATAAAAAACGGCGAGGTCAAAATGACCGAAGCCGACTGCCCGGACCACCTCTGTATGAAACAGAAAGCAGTTGACAGTACCGGTGGAACGATTGTCTGTCTGCCGAATAAAGTTGTGATTGAAGGCGAAAAAGGAGAATCCCACAATGAAGATTCCCCTGAATTCGATACCGCTGTCTGAAACTTTATCATCATTCCGGGAGAATTCTCCCTGAAAGGAACCTGCCATGAATCAGAAAAAACTTGCCAATCTCGGGCTTTTTGCCGCAGTAGCAATCATCTTTGGCTATGTGGAATCACTGATTCCCTTTTTTGCCGGAATTCCGGGAATGAAACTCGGGCTGGCCAATCTTGCAGTCCTGTTTATCCTTGAAAAATATACCTGGAAAGAAGCCGCCCTTGTTTCTGTCATCCGTATCTTTATCATCGGATTCATGTTCGGAAATCTTTTCAGTATTCTGTACAGTCTGGCCGGTGCAGCTTTAAGCCTCACCGTCATGACGGTTATGAAAAAAAAATCCGACTTCAGCATCCTCGGTATCAGTGTTGCCGGCGGTGTCTCCCATAATATTGGTCAGCTTTTGATTGCCTGTCTGATCACCATGACGTCCGGTCTGATCTACTATGCACCGGCACTGCTGATCTCCGGTGTCATTACCGGATTACTGATTGGAACGCTGACTAATGAAGTTTTGAAACGTATCCACTTTTAATTTTTCAAAAATGCCCGCCACTGATATAATTTTGTTGCTCACCACCTGCAGAGGTGAGAGTCATCTCACATCTGATATAAGTCATTTACTGTAACGTAAAAACAACGAAATCGTCCGAAGACAATTTCGTTGTTTTTTATTCTGCCTCTTTCACTGTATAGGTATTCTTCATCAATTCAAAACGGTCTTTCATCCCGGACGTCAGATACACGTTCTTATCCTCATCTACAAAGACTGCCTCCGCATTATATTTCTCAAGCAATTCTAATGCATCATCCATTCCAAGTACAAAACATGCTGTAGAAAGTCCATCTGCCAAAAGTCCGCTGTCACAGACAACCGTCACAGAGTCCAGACCATTCCACACCGGATATCCTGTCTTCGGATCAAGGATATGATGATATCTCTTACCATCTTCCATAAAATATTTTTCATAGTCACCGGAAGTCGAAAGGAATTCTCCACCTTCCAGTGTGATCGCACCAAGGTAATCGCCTTCGACATCACGCGGATCAGTCACAGCAACTTTCCAGTCAGAACCATCCGGTTTCTCGCCGTAAGCCATAACACTGCTGCCGCCAAGGTTCAGGATCATTCCTGACACATCTTCCTGTGTCTTCAGAAAATCAGAAACTACATCACAGCCAATTCCTTTTCCGGTTGCTCCCAAATCCAGAGTAGCTCCTTTTTCCAGCGTTACCTTATCGCCATCCAGAGATACTTTCTGGTATCCCACATCTTTCAGAAGTTCATCCAGCTCTGACTGCTCTGGGACATGAGGATTTTCTCCTGTAATATCCCAGAGACGAATGATCTTTCCAATCGTTGGATCAAAAGCTCCATTCGAATCCTTCGCAAGCTGAAATATTTTTTCCAAATAGCCGGCAAGCTCATCTGAAACTTCCGTTGTTTCTCCCGATGCTGCATTCAGTTTCGCGATCTGAGAATCCTCATCCGTCCAGGAAAGATACTCTGTCTCAATATCCCGTATCTTCTGACCAATTGCAGTATTCAGGTCATCTCCTGTTGTATACAATGTTTCAGACACAACTGTATCCATTGCAAAATCCGTATTTATATATTTCTGTACCTCTATATCCGCCAGTACCGGAACTGCTGTCAATGCCGTGCAGAAAACTCCGCACAGCATGACAGCTGACTTCTTTTTTATCTTCATTCTTTCACCATTTCCCGCTCTTTTACCGGGCCAATCTGAATATTTTTACGTGGGCAGGTCACCTGGCAGGCATGACAGCAGATACATTCCCCTGAAAGCGGTGTATCTCCGTCAATCTCCAGATGTGCAGGGCATCTCTTCCTGCACAGTCCGCATTTTGAAGGGCATTTCTCCCTGTTTCTGTTAAACAGTGCAGACGGAAGGATCGGCATCATTGCAAAAACTGCTCCCATTGGACAAAGGAACTGACAGAAAAATCTTTCCTGTGTACACATTCCGATCAGGATCAGCACCAGCAGGATAATTCCAATCTTATAAGAAGCATTTGGAAGTTTTCTTGCTGTCAGCATGGAAAAGACATCCCACGGGCTCATCCCCTGAAGGGATGCATACCATCCGGTCAGGATGGAAAGCAGAAGAAATGCCAGAAGCACATATTTCACCTTCTGAAGAATTCTGACTGCTTTTTCCGGATAACCATGTCTTCCCTTTTTATGAAATACTTTCTGTCTGATAAAAACAGTCAGTTCATACATGGCATCTCCCAATGAACCGAATGCACATGCATATCCGCAGAAATGTCTGCCAAACAAAATCGTAACCAGAAGAAGTAATCCTGTCACATCAAGAAATGAGTTCCAGGCAATCTGCTGGTGTGCTGCAATTGCCTGAAAAATAGATTTCACGCCCGCAAATGCCGTTGAAAAAAGCGCCGGATAAAAGATAAAAAATACAAGCTGTATGGCAGCCCGGATCAGACGGACCTTTCTCTGCCTCTTTTTCATCAGTTCTCCGCCTTTCCAAGAGCATCTACAACTGCATTGATAATACCTGTAGAGCTGAATGTCGCACCTGATACCGTATCCACATCCGTACTCTGCGCAGAAATGATGGAACTAATCACGCCCTCTCCCTGCGAAAGATAAGCGGAATCCTCACCCGGTGCACTTGTCACCTGAATATCTGTGATCTCATCATTTGCAAGTGTGACCTGTACGGTGATCGCACCTCCAAATCCCTGTGCAGAACCGGTATACGTACCATCTTTGTATACATTTTCCGAATCATCAGACTCTTCTGTATCTGCAGCGTCAGCTCCCTCCGCATCCTCTTTTGCAGCATCATCTTTGTCTTTTGCATCCCTCTGTGCCTGTGCGATCGCTGCTTCCTGATTCTTAGCAGCCTCTTCCAGAGCAGAGAGTATCTCCGTATTCTGTTCTTCCAGCTTCTCCACACGCTTTGTGAGTGCCGTAATCTCCTGTGATTCCTGTGCCTGCGTATCTTTTTTCTGCATAGAATTATATCCTACTACAGCGGCAAGAATCAACAGAAGACACAAAATTCTCATAATAAAATTCTGGTATTTCATCTAAAGTTTTCCTTTCAGACTCCTTATATTTTCAAGTTTTCTTTTTCACTATCGAACATTTATTATTTTGCCTGGCTGATAGCACTCTGAAATGCCTGAATCAGTCCATTTGAAGAATATGTAGCATCTGTCACTGTATCTATTCCATCGGCAGACTGTTTTCCCATGATCTGATTATAAATGCCATTCCATGCATTTGAAAATTCCGGTTCATCATCTTCCCCATCATATCCGGCTGACACAATATTTCCCCCTGACACATTAATCGTAACAGTTACCTGACCATTGAATCCTTCTCCTGTTCCCGTATAACTTCCATCTTTATACCCGGCTCCGGGTGCTGTTGTTGGCTCTGGTGCTGCCGTTGGTTCCGGTGTTGCTGTTGGTTCCGGTGTTGCTGTTGGTATCGGTGTTGCTGTTGGTTCCGGTGCTGCCGTTGGTTCCGGTGTTGCTGTTGGATTCGGAGTTGGTGTCGCTGTTATATCTGAAGTTTTTAAAGCCTGCTCTAAAGCTGATTTTGCTCCATACAGAATTCCCTCAGAAGAATATGTTGCTCCTGATACAGTATCAATGCCATCTGTGCTTTGTTTTGCAATAATTGCCGGCTGTATTACATTCCATGCATTTCTGAAATATCTTGGTGTTTCTCCTTCATTGGTCTGAGATACTTCCGTAATTATTCCATCTTTAATTGTTACACTGATATTTATCTTTCCACCATATCCAATTCCAGTACCCGTATACGTTCCGTCATTATATAAAACCTTCGGAGTGTCCGGTATAACCGGTGCTGGAGCGGTTGTCGGTACCGGAGTTGGACTTACCGTCACTTCTGGTGCCGGTGTCACATTTACCGCAGCCTGTTCCAGGACTTTCTGTACCGCCTTAAGAATACCATTTGAAGAAAACGTTGCTCCGATTACGGTATCCACACCATACACTGCCTGCTTCTCAAGAATCTTCGGCTGAATACTATTCCATGCCTTATTAAAATATTCTTTTGTATCAGTGTTCGTATTTGTGATTGCGGTTATCTTTCCGTCTTTAATCGTAACAGTAACTTTTATCGGACCGTCAAATCCTTCTGCTTCTGCAGTATACATTCCATCTTTATAAGTTACCTCTCCGGACGGTTTTGTGATTTCAACCGGTGTCGTTGTTTTATTTGAAGTATTGGTATTCTTCTTTGTCGTCTTTTTCGTTGTCTTTGCAGCTTTTCCTTTTCCGGCCTTTGACAGTGCATTCTGAACTGCCTGGATGATTCCATTTGAGGAATAGGTTGCGCCGCTTACTGCATCGACATTTGGAGTCTGACCGGAAATCATCTTGCTGATCACGCCTTTGGCTGATGCAAAATAAGAGCCTGTTTCACCAGCAGCACTCAGTATTTCTATAGATGCAATCTTTCCTCCGGAAATCGTTACCTGAACAGTGATCGTTCCACCAAATCCAGTTCCACTTCCCTGATAAATCCCATCTTTATATCCGCCCTTTGGAACAGAAGTTGTAGGTGTCGTGGTCGTTCCCTGCCCCTGCCCAGAAGCTGCTGCTGACTTTTCCGGAAGTGCTTTTGTTTTTCCTGTCGTAATTCCCGCTTTTTTTATTTTGGATTTACTTTTCTTTGTTTTCAGAATGCTGCTGTCTGCCTCATCCGTATCCTTCATTCCTCCGTCATTAAAATATGCAGTTGTCAGCAGACTCGTAAGTTCATCTGATTTTATCAGTTCATTCTCAGCTGCCTGAACTGTTTTTGTACTTTTCACTTCACTGTCCTGCTGAAATCCAGCTGCTGCGATCGCAATAATTACAGCAACTGCCGGAAGAAGTTTCATAAGATTCTTTTTGTACATATAACCTACCCCTTAACATACAAAAGAAGGGGCAGTTATAAACGGCCCCCGTTCTTTTGTATGTGTATTTTATAAAGGAATTATTTTACTGTTACTTTGAATGTCCTTGTAATTCCATTGCATTTAACAGTAATCTTTGCTGTTCCTTTCTTCTTAGCTGTTACAACACCTTTGCTGTTAACTGTTGCAACTTTCTTGTTGCTGGTCTTGTATGTAACTTTAGATACCGGTGCTGCTTTTACTTTAATGGTTGTCTTCTTACCTTTTTTCAGTTTTGCAGAAGATTTTACAAGCTTGAAGGAAGGTTTCTTAACTTTAACAGTTAATTTCTTGGTGTATTTACCAACTTTTACAGTAATAACAGCTTTTCCAGCTTTCTTACCTGTGATAACACCCTTACTGTTGACTGTTGCAACTTTCTTATTGCTGGATTTGAAAGTAACTTTTCCTGTTACCTTAGTTTTGGTAACTTTGATTGTAGCTTTCTTTCCGACATAAACCTGTGAGACTTTTGCAGTGATACCAGGCTTAACTACTGGCGTCGGAGTTGCTGTTGGCTTAGTTTCATTTTTACCTGGTGTTACTGTTGGTTTAACATCTGGTGTCACTACCGGCTCTACAGGTTTTTCTTTCTTCACAAGTCCATTGATTGCTGCTGTCAGATGCTCATTAACCTGCTCATCTACTGCAGCCTGGCTGAATGCAACTGTTGTCTTATCCTTAATTGCTGCCTCAATTTCTTCCAGCATTTCCTGTGTTTCAGTAGCTTCATCTTCTACTTTCTTCCAGGATTCCTCTGTATAATCACCCTTATTGAGAGCTTTTACTTTTTCAAGTGCTGCTTTCAGTGCTGTTGTATCAATTGTGGACGGATCTGTTGGAGTCACAATATTGGTAGCTGTTGCATCAAACTCAAATGTATAGTCCTGATATCCCAGTGCATAAACAGTTAATTTCCAGTGACCTGTTCCATCTGTTCCTGCCGGAAGCTGGCATCTTACAGAATGTGTCAGACCAAGCTGAATTCCCATCATTTTATGCATCCAGTTATCAGCAGCAAATTTCGTACCATATGTTGCAAGTACTGTATTACCATTTCCATAGTAATCCCATTTAACTGCCTGCATTGCAGCACCAAGACCACCATAATTACCATTCAGATCCACACGAAGGAATTCTCCATAAGATCCACTTGCTGTTTTAACCTCTGGCTTAATTCCAGTTGCAACTTTGAGATCAGTTCCCTGAATACCGGATTCTGTTCCTGTTTTTCTTGCACTGAAAGAGAAGCTTCCATCTTCATTCTTAGTTACTGTTTTCAGTCCATTTGTGTTTACTGTTACATTTGCAGTCTCTCTGTATGCTTTCAGATTGTTTTCAGAGAAACCACCAACAAGTGTTTCACCATTTTTTACTACCGGATATTTTGCTGCAAAATCTGCATAATCTTCAGCTTTTACCTGTACAGGGACATATTTAATACCTGTTACTGCATAATGATCAAGGCTTTCTTTCGCTCCGCCATTTACCTGAATAGATGCCGGAGTACCGGTCTTTCTGTCTGCCGGTGTCCAGATTGCAACTGTTCCATCTGTAAGAACCGGTTCTGTACTGCTCTTCCAGTAAGATAACTGATATGCATTGCCTTCTGTTGTATAAATTGTTGCCATGCACTGATAGCTTCCTCTGTGAAGGCCATGATTTGTTGTAGCTCTTGTTACTGCATCAAATGCGCCTGTATCAGATTCATTATGAGAATCTTTTTCGTCAGATCCGCTTACGTTTCCTGCTGCGGTCACACTCTCCTGACTCCAGTATTCACCCCAGGTGAGTCCTGCGTACACATAGCTGTTTTTGTCCAGAACCTTTACATCTGCAATATCTAATGTATAAATGCCATTACTTGCATAATATGTTACGCTGTCAATTGTCTTTCCCATCATAGACTCAAAATGTTCAGAGTTGAGATGGCATCCATGACTTTCTGTTGTATATCCTGTACTCCATGCCAACTCATATCCTTTCCAGATATTTTCCAGATGGCAGAGACCATAGGTTGTTCCGTCTGTTGTATTAATAACTGCACCATACACTGTGTCAGTATCTGTATTGATAATGCTGTTGAATTCAGTCTTATCAAACTTCAGCTGGTAGTCACCATAGTTGGATTTTGTTTTGAATTCAGCCTGCACCTGTTTTGTCTCCGGTGCTGCTGATTGACCTTTAATGGCACTGAATGTAAAACTTCCATCTTCACCGACTGTCAGTTCTTTGTAGTAGGATGGTTCCTCAGAAAGAACATAATAGGAATATGAGTCGCTTTCAAAAAGAGCATCTTTTCCTTTGTATTCTGTAGTAGTTTCTTTTCCCTTTATAGTTGTTGTGATACTCACTGAAGCGTTATCTTTAATCTGTTTTTTGTCCTTCAATACTGAAATATCAGATACTTTCACAGGAAAAGTCACACCAGTGATATCGCTTCCATCTGAATTTACGTGATAAGAGCCTTTTGCAAGACTGGATCTTGTCTTCTGTTTTGTTGCAGATGTAAATGCATCAACCTTTACATCATTTTTCTTTAATTCTGCTTTATAAAAATCATCATAAGGAATGTTCATGAGAACATATGCTTCGCCTTCTGTCTGTCCATCTCCAGCCTCATCAGCAAATTCATCTTCACTGACCTCTGCGCTGAAGAGTTCTTCATCAGATGTTTCTTCATCCTCTGTCACGTCCTCTGCTGCTTCTTCAACGTCTACATCTGTATCCTCTGTATCTTCCACAACATCTGTATCCGCAGCTTCTGCACTTGCTTCTTCAATATCAGCACTTTCCTCTGCTACAGTAACTTCTGTATCAGAAAAATCTGCTGCAAAAGCTGTTGCCGGCATACTTGTCATTACGACCGCTGCACTCAAAACAACTGGTGCAACTTTTTTCATCAATCTCTGATTTGCCATTTCCTTCCTCCTCTTTATTTATACACCATTGCGTTAGCGTTTTCTAACCATTTATTTTTATACCATAACTCTTTTTTCATGTCCACAAAAATGTTAGCATTTTCTAACCAGAAATTGACTTTTTTTCTCATTAATGTTCTTATTGAAAATCATTTTCAGCAACAAAATAGCACGAAATACACTTGTTATTTTATTTTAACTTTTTCGTAATAAAAAAGCACTATGCAGTTTTTCAACCACACAATGCTTTTTTACTGATTTTTAGAATCTTGTCGGTTCTGATCTACATCTCTTCTTTTAATTTTTCGAAGGCCTCTTTGCTCTCCTGCCATGCTGCAGGTGTTCCTCCGATGATCGAGCATCCCTCATGTAAGGTAATCGGGCTGCCGTCAATCTGTGTGATCCTGCCTCCGGCTTCCTCCAGGATCACCGATGCAGCCGCATAATCATACGGCTGTAGTTTCAGTTCCAGATAAACGGTGTTACTTCCGGAGGCTCCTCGGCAGAGTCCCAGTGCCGCAGAACCACCGCAGCGAATAGAAAGACTGTTCTGGAACATTTCTTTTACCACGCAGAACAGCCAGTCGATTCCTGCTTCATTGTATCTCGCACAGCCAAATTCCACGATTCCCTCTTCCACCGGTTTATCAGCCATCTGAAGTCTCTTTCCATTCAGATAACTTCCGTGTCCTCGCACAGCCACATACATATCGTCCACATATGGATGATATACAAATCCGGCGATCATCTGCTCTCCATGGGCCAGACCAACCGACACACAGCTGTGATGATAATCAAACATAAAGTTCGTAGTTCCATCGATCGGATCTATGTAGAAAGTAAATTCACCCTCTGCATCAGCACCGGCGTTTCCTTCCGTGTCTTCTTCCCCGAAGAAAGCAGCTCCCGGAAGAATCTCACCCAGACCTTTGATCAGAAATCTCTGGATTGCCGTATCATAATCTGTACAGAAATTTGCAAGTCCCTCTTTTTTGTGGATATTTTCCTCACCCGGTCTCGCCTTCAGCATTTTCTGTCCGGCTTCTCTTACCAGTTTCTCGATTGCAGCATATCTTGGTTCCGAACATTCCGGCGCAATCGCCTCATCCGGAAGGCTTCCCTCTACAGCTGTAACAGCCTCCGCAGTGTTTTCCACATCTGCTTCTTTCTGCACGGCACTTTTCCACGGGATAACATCCCAGCCGCCTATTCTCTTCACGCCGAAAACAATTCTGTTTCTGGTTCTCTCAAATCCCCAGTAGATTGCTCCGCCGATTATTCCACCAAGCGTATTAAAGAAAAGATCTGTCAGCTGAAACGTTCCAATTTTCAAAAAAAGCTGGCAGGTTTCAATTCCAAGTGAAAAGCAGAAACTGATCTCAAAACTGTTCAACAATACTTCCTGAATTCTTTTATCCTTTGTGTGATCTTTTTCTTCTCTCGCCCAGAAAAGAAACATAATAAACGGCATAAACAGTATCAGATTCTCAAAATTCTCCGTATACAGCTGTCCGTTATAATGCAGTCCCCAGATTCCGATCACGTTTTCCAGCGGATTTCCCCAGACGCTCCGACAGAATAACGTACGAAAAAGCAGCATACAGGTATAAAATACAAGGAAAAAGTGTCTGCGAAACCAGCTGCTTTCTTTAAACTGCCAGATCCACGCTCTGGCTACCGGTCCAACACCCTGCTTCCTTCCCAGCATATAGACACACATGATCAGAACCGTGATAAGCAGCGATGCACCTGCTGCCTGATAGACTGCTCCAAGAACATCCACCAGCACATTTACAAAATACTTCATATCTTCCCTCTCTCTCCGATCAGTTCATAATAAAAAATATATTGCTGCATAATGCCTCTCATGCCATGATATCTCCTGTTCGGAAAACCTCTGCGATAATGTTCGTCAAGAACCTGCCGGATATGCGTATCGATCGGGAATGCATCCATGTGATGCAATGCAAACAGACAAATGCAGTCTGCTACTTTTTCGCCTACTCCACTGAGCTTCATCAGTTCTTTTCGTGCTCTGCGGTAATACTTCATCTGATACAGTTTTTCCAGTGAAACTTCTCCCTCCAGAATGCTTCGCGTTGTCTCCACGATATATCTGGCACGGTATCCCATTCCAAGCCTCCGCAGTTCTTCTTCTGTCGCCCCGGACAACTGCTGCGGTGTCGGAAAGGAATAATATTCGGTATCTCCTGCTTTCAGTTTCTCCCCATATCTGACACAAAGCCTCTCGATACAGCTCCGGATTCTGGAAATATTATTCTGCTGCGAGATCAAAAAAGTAATGATCATTTCCCAAAGATCCTGTCGCAGAATACGGATCCCATTTCCGCACTGTACTGCCGCACTCAGATACGTGTCCCTCGGATTCACCTTTTCAATATAGCGTCCATAGTCCGAATCAATATCAAAATACGGTACCCAATAACAGATAAATTCTACATCACTGCAATAAAAATTTACAATGCTTCCTGCCTGAGATATTTTCAGATATTTATCCCCGGCAACCAGTTCATATGTGTTATTTTCTGCCGTCTCGCGCATACGGAAGCACTGTCCCGACCGGCAGATTTCTCTCAGGCTGAAATTATCCAGCTCTACTGTAATCATGTTTTTCTCCGATCCCTTAATTACTGACTTTCGTAATTTTTACATCTGGTGTCTCACTACCCTGTACTCATCCCCGTTACGATAATACGGACATTCTTTATATTCTGTACTGATAAAGCGGTAGTATTCATCCTCATCCAGATTCACATCGCAGTAATAGCTTTCACTTTCTTCATCATATACATAATTTGCACAGTAATCACAGCTTGTTGCACTCAAAACAATTCCTCCAACAGATTTATTTTACACCAGATTGTTTTCTGACCGATTCTGTTTATTCCCAAATCTTCCATGGAGCCTGTCCACTCTGCCACAATGTCTCCAGAAGATTCTTTTCACGCAGAGTATCCATACACTGCCAGAATCCTTTGTGGCGATATGCATTCAGCTGTCCCATGCGGGCTGCCTCCACGAGCGGTTCTTTTTCAAATACAGTCTGGTCTCCTTCGATCAGCTCAATAATGGACGGCTCCAGCACCATAAATCCGGCATTGATCCAGCCTCCGTCTTCTTTTTTCTTCTCTTTAAAATTCGTGATCGTTCCATCATTCTGAATATCCAGGATACCAAATCGTCCTCCCGGCTGTGCTGCTGTGATCGTCGCCATTTTACCATGGGAGCGGTGATATTCCAGAAGTTCTCTGATATTTACATCTGCAACTCCGTCACCGTAAGTGAGCATAAACGTATCTCCATCCAGATACTCTTTTACGCGTTTGATACGACCGCCGGTCATAGTATTCAGACCGGTATCAACCAGCGTTACCTTCCATGGTTCCAACACGTTATTGTGCACGATCATTTTATTTTCCTGTGTAAAATCAAATGTGATATTGCTGTTATGAAGATAGTAATCTGCAAACCACTCCTTGATCACATGCTGCTTATATCCACAGCAGATTACAAATTCATTAAAACCATACGCAGAATACATCTTCATGATGTGCCATAAGATCGGCTTCTCCCCGATCTCGATCATTGGCTTTGGCTTAAGATGACTCTCCTCACTGATCCTTGTCCCAAAACCACCCGCTAAAATAACAACCTTCATAAATACTCTCCAATTCCTGAAACTACATTCCTGCCAATACCCCTATTCTAATACAAACCCCTGCAAAAATAAACCCTAACCTTTTTTCTCCCTGCCCATATAAAAGACTTCCGGATATGAGAAAAGGACCTCTCTCCTGTATCCGGACTCCAGACGCCTGAAGAAATTTGTAGAAGTACTTAAGAAGAAAATAATATTTTACCCCGAAAAATGATGCTGTCTGAGCTTTGCGAGTTCATCATTTTTCGGGGT
>ENA-OPVV01002068-OPVV01002068.1-human-gut-metagenome-genome-assembly--contig:-NODE-2068-length-12948-cov-5.606143_pt1 | contig 12948 bp, 9 predicted proteins | sample MGYA00241500_ERZ501992 | MGnify/ENA primary metagenome ERZ501992 (study PRJEB25962, sample SAMEA2043052) | human gut metagenome | biome: human gut; feature: human-associated habitat; material: faeces...
CACCGGACGGAAAAGAGCCGCCGATAGAAAAGGTCATAGCAATGATTGCATTGAATGTTAATAATAGAATGTATAATTGAGGTGCTTCGGCATCTCATTTTTATTATTCTTTAGAAGAGTTGCATTAGGTGTTTGCAAAAAGTGACACCTTAGTGTCTGAAAGGTTACATTTCTGTCTGAAATCTTGAAATGCCTGAAAATTTAATATATAATGTTAAATGGTTAACTGTAACGAAGAAGAATTATAAGATGAAGAGGTGTTACTGATGAAGATATGCTATAACAAACTTCAAAAACTTATGATTGACAATCAAATGAAAAGACAGGATTTAATGCGTGCAGCCGAAATCACATCATACGCTGCAACGAAGATAAATAAGAATGAGCCAGTATCTCTTGAAGTATTGATGAGGATATGTCAGGTGTTTCATTGTGACATCGGAGATATATGCGAAGTTATTTTAGATGAAGATTAAAACGCGGAGGTAATTATAGATGGCAAGGGCTGCTAAACCAAAGAAAGAAATATCAATGGAAGAAGCACTTTGGAAAAGTGCTGATAAACTGAGAGGTTCTGTTGAGCCTGCGGAGTATAAGCACGTTGTTCTGAGTTTATTCTTCCTTAAATTTGCTAGTGACAAGTTTGAGGAATGCCGTAATAAAATTATTGCTGCACACGGCGAAAAGTATGCGGATATGAAGCCGTTTTATACTCAGGAAAATGTATTCTATCTTCCTGAAGAAAGCCGTTGGAAGTACATTATTGAAAATGCAAAGCAGGACGATATTGCCCTGAAGATAGATACAGCACTTTATACGATTGAAAAGAACAACCCGGCACTGAAAGGTGCTTTGCCGGATAACTATTACTCCCGCTTACATATTGATACTGCAAAGTTAGCTTCTTTGCTTGATGAAATCAATCGTATCAATACAGATGATAAAGAGAACGACATTATAGGTCGTGTATATGAGTATTTCCTTAGTAAGTTCGCTCTTGCAGAAGGAAAAGGTAAAGGAGAGTTCTACACACCAAAGTGTATTGTAAACCTGATTGCCGAAATGCTTGAGCCTTACGATGGAATACTTTATGACCCTTGTTGCGGTTCGGGCGGTATGTTTGTGCAGTCCATCAAGTTCGTAGAAGCACACAGCGGTAATAAAAAGAAAGTGTCTATTTACGGTCAGGAATACACAAATACCACTTTCAAACTGGCAAAAATGAACTTAGCTATCCGTGGTATTTCTGCAAATCTTGGAGAAATGGCAGCCAATACATTTACCAATGACCAGCACAAAGACCTTAAAGCAGATTTCATTATGGCAAACCCGCCTTTCAATCAGAAGCAGTGGAGAGCCGAAAATGAGCTTGTAGATGACCCTCGTTGGAACGGCTATGAAGTTCCGCCGACAAGTAATGCAAACTATGGTTGGATACTGAATATTGTTTCCAAACTCTCTCAAAACGGTGTAGCAGGTTTCCTGCTTGCCAATGGTGCATTATCTGATGATGGTACAGAGCTAAAAATCAGACAGCAGCTTATAGAAAATCATTTGGTAGAAGCAATCATTATTCTTCCGAGAAACCTTTTCTATACCACAGACATCAGCGTTACCCTTTGGGTACTCAATAAGAATAAAAAGGCTCGTGTTGTGGAACAGAATGGAAAGCTAAAACGCTATCGTAATCGAGAAGATGAAATACTTTTTATGGATTTACGACAGATGGGCAGTCCTTATGAGAAGAAGTACATTGAATTGACAGAGGAAGATAGAGCCAAAGTTACAAGTGTATATCATAACTGGCAGCAGGAAGGCTATGAGGAAACTTATGAGAATGTACCAGAGTTTTGTTATTCTGCTTCTTTTGATGAAGTAAAGGAAAAAGGATTTACTCTTGTGCCGAGCAGATATATTGAGTTTGTCAATCGTGATGAAAACATCGACTTTGATACAAAAATGAAGTCATTGCAGGGAGAACTTAAAGAACTTCTTGTTCAAGAGGAAAAATCCAAATCAGATTTGCTTGCTGTATTTAAGGAGTTGGGATATGAAATCGAATTATAGAGCCTTGAGCGAACTAATTGAAAAAGTAGATGAAAGAAATGATGATGGTGCGATTACTGAGCTTATAGGTGTCAGTATAGATAAATGTTTTATTAAATCAGTTGCTAATACCAATGGAACTGATTTGAGTAAATACAAAATTATAAGAAAAAATGAGTTTGCTGTAAGTTTAATGCAGGTTAGTCGTGATTCAAAAATTCCAGTTGCAAGGTTAGAGGACTATGAAGTAGCAATAATGTCACCAGCTTATCCTATTTTTCGTGTGAAAGATACAAGAAAAATATTGCCAGAATATCTTGATATGTGGTTCAAACGTCCTGAGTTTGACCGAGAAGCTGCTTTTATTGCGGTTGGTGGTGTTCGAGGGAGTATGCCTTGGGAGGAGTTTGTGAAAATGAAACTGCCTGTTCCAACTATCGAAAAACAGCTTGAAATAGTGAATAGCTACAAGGCAATTACGGAGAGAATTGCTTTAAAGCAGAAGATAAATGATAATTTAGAAGCACAAGCTGAGGCTATTTATAATGAGATGATAGCAAATAACTCTACTAATGGTACTATGTCTACTCTAGGAGAAATAAGCACAATAAAAACCGGCAAGTTAAACTCAGAAGCAGCTGTAATAAACGGAATATATCCCTTTTTTACCTGTTCGCAAGAAACATATCGGACAAATACTTTTTCATTTGACCAAGAAGCTGTTTTATTAGCTGGGAATAATGCAAGTGCAATCTATCCATTGAAAATATATTGTGGAAAATTTGATGTATATCAACGAACATACGTAATATCCTCAAACAATCGTTTTGTTTCAAACAAGCAATTATATTTTGTCTTAAAACAACAGTTAAATGAGTTTAAAGGCATATCCTCTGGCACTACAACAAAGTTTCTTACAATGAAAATATTGACTCCTATACCAGTAGTAATTGCTCCAGAAGATATTGCCACTTCATTTATCAATATAACAAATAAAATATTTGAAACCATATTTCAAAATCAACGTGAAATCGAGCATTTACGCGAATTGCAAATGATTGTTCTTGGGGAACTATCACGCGACTAAATTATCATTTACGATAGAACTCCCATCAGTGGCGGGAGTTAAAACAAGGGACTGCCACTGGTAGTCGTTCTCTTAAAAAACAAAAGGAGAATTGACTATGAAACAGAACCTAATTACAGATGTTATTCAAGGAATGTTACCTTACTTGAATAATGCACAGACAGAAAGATTGCAAGAGGTGTTGCAACATACACTTTTTGATTATGAGGTAACAAAGACAGAAAAAGAGAAGAAACTTTCAGAACAGAATTTAGTAGAGTCTTTCCTATCGGCAAAGCGTATTGAGGGCTGTTCTGAGAAAACCTTGAAATACTATAATGCAACGATACAGTCAATGCTTGATGGCATTGGAAAGAGTATCAAATATGTTGTGACCGATGATATTCGTTGCTATTTGACCGAGTATCAGGCTAAGAAAAAATCCAGTAAAGTTACGATAGATAATATAAGACGAATACTTTCCAGTTTTTTCTCTTGGCTTGAGGACGAGGATTATATTTTGAAAAGTCCGGTCAGGCGAATACATAAGGTTAAGACCGGAACGAACATTAAAGAAACTTATTCAGATGAAGCACTTGAATTGATGAGGGATAATTGCACGGAACTCAGGGACTTGGCAATGATTGATATGCTTGCTTCAACGGGTATGCGTGTCGGAGAAATGGTGTTACTAAATCGTGAGGATATAGATTTTAACGAAAGAGAATGTGTTGTTTTCGGCAAAGGCGATAAGGAACGAATTGTATATTTTGATGCAAGAACAAAAATACATTTGCAGAATTATCTAAACAGTCGCAAGGACGATAACCCGGCACTTTTTGTATCATTACAATCTCCGTATAATCGAATGAATATCGGAGGTATTGAAGTGAGGTTACGACAGCTTGGAAAACGATTGGGACTAAATAAGGTACACCCTCATAAATTCAGGCGAACGCTTGCGACAATGGCGATAGATAAAGGAATGCCGATAGAGCAGCTTCAGCAACTCTTGGGGCATAGAAGAATAGATACGACATTGCAGTATGCAATGGTTAAGCAGAGTAATGTTAAAATTGCTCATAGAAAATACATTGGTTAAGGTGGTAGGAATGGAAAAAGAATATAAGATATTAGGCAATTACATTCGACTTGTGGACGAGCGTAATAGGGATTTAGCCGTAACAAAGTTGCTTGGTGTAAGTATAAGTAAAAAATTTATTCCGTCAATCGCAAATATTGTAGGAACTGATTTATCGAATTATAAGATAGTTAGAACGGGACAGTTTGCATACGGACCCGTTACTTCACGAAATGGAGAGAAAATCTCTATTGCTTATTTAGATGAAGAAGATTGTATCATTTCAAGCTCTTATACAGTTTTTGAAGTTGAAAATAAAGAGGAATTAGACCCTGAATATCTTATGCTTTGGTTCAGCCGACCAGAATTTGACCGCTATGCAAGATATAAGTCACACGGAAGTGTGAGAGAGATTTTTGATTGGAATGAACTTTGTATGGTTGAGCTTCCAGTACCAGATATTGAAAAGCAGAGAAATATTGTGAAAGCCTACAAGACAATAACCGACAGAATAGCTTTGAAACAGAAGATAAATGATAATTTAGCGGCTTAATCAACCAAACGAGTTAAAAGCAATGACTGAAGTGCTTCCAGCTTTTTGATTTCGGACTCATTGGTAAGCCTTTGGTCAAAAAATGGCTGTATTATATTGTTGAATTTTAACATTGTTTCACTATCAGGTATTGTAATAGGGAAACTCTTTAAATTAGCTTGGTTAATCTTAGGTTGTGCAGCACCAGTAACAATCGGTGCCATATTGGTATTCGCCAAGAATAGATACAAGCTATCCTCATTAAAGCCAGATTTTCCTTTTAGTATGTGTGCGTGATTGTTTGCCCAAAACTTTCCTGAGATATGTTGTATCAATGGGTGTCCATTTTCATCGACAACATAAATACCATCTTCACTAACAAGAAGATATTCTCCATCAAAGATATAGTCATCGACATAATCAACAATGGAAACTGCACCGTAATACGGATATATTCGTTCCATATCAGTTCGTTCTAATGAAGAAAGCGGCTTACGCATTGAGTCGAAGAACTCCGCAATATCTTCAACGCACCCTGTTTCCCAATTAGATGGGCAAACACCGTCAAATGGGTCATAATCAACGAACCAAGACCTAAAGATAGCTTGAACTGAGTCGAGTAAATTATCATTTAACCGAAAGGAGATGGAACAGTTATGGATACATATAAATTTTATTACGATGAGTCAGAACACAGTAGAAAAATCAACTATAATACCGTAACTGCTCCAAATTATTACGATAATTTTGTTACGGTTGTAGTTGGTTGGGCGAAAGAAAAGGAAAAAGAAGTTTTCAAAAAATATGAAGATTTTGAAAATAAATATGCTGACCGTAAAGATGGAAATGGCGAATTAAAAAGTACAACTTTGAAGCAAAAGAAGTTTGAATGTGGATTTGCTTCGCTTGATAAAACCAACACACAGTTTATAATGGACTTCTTATCCATTTTTGATGAAAGTACCAAGTTGTATTTTTCTGTTGCAAGTAAGATAGAATATTTAGTCTTGCAACTTTTTATAGGTTATCAGAATAATTTCATTATAGATGCAGATGCAGTTAAGTATTCTATAACAAAGGCTCTTGTTGCGTATCGTCCACAGAATGTTATCCAAAGTATTTATGATGATAATTCAAAAGAATTTGTAGAGGAATTGAAAAGATTTTTTAGAGAACGAATTGAATGTAACCGTTCAAATATGAGTCTGAAAGAGCAGGAGAATGAAGCCTTTGAAAATATACTGCATATTTTAGACAATAATTCAGCTATTCCGGAATTTCAATGGGATTATCGTATGCCGTTTAGTGGTTTTGCGAAATACTTGCAGGAAGAACAGATTAAGAATTATGCCTTAGTTTTAGATAAAGAGGGAGAGAAGAACGAAGCCAGTAGAACAATGCAGGCTGCGTGTGAAATAGGGCTGTCTAATGTAACAGAGGGAAATTCAAAAGATAATTGCGGCTTGCGTATGGCGGATATGATGGCGGGTATCATTTCAAAGCTGTTAAAAGCCTTGTGTGATGAATTGCACTATCATTCCATTGCAGAGAGAGTAGAGAAAAAACTGTTAAATGCAAAATGGTTTCAGCTTAATGAAACTCAACTGGACTTATATAAAAGGTTATATAAGATAATTTGCGAATGGGATAATGTTTGGTATAAGTCGTATGCAGGAATTTATTCCGATGACTTGGTATGCTTTATAGGACTACTTGGCTATATGACTCATTTTGAGAACAAAGAACAGATTATCAATGAGAAACTTGAAATGCAGGGCGAATATTTTAATGGATATGTTTGTCAGCAGTTATCTGATTATTTTAACCGCAGGCGAAGCAAATTACCGATAGACTTTATTGATAAAAATGATGAGGAGTATTTCCTAAACCGTCGTGGAGCGAAAGTTTATTTTGATATTACGAAGCAACCTGTTCTTGAAATTGCTGAAGGCAGTCAAACGGAAATGGTTTTATCTGTTGGAATGGATAAATTGGGTATTCCGTTGATTACAATTTCAAATGATGGCAATCCGATTTGCTATCGCTTGCCGGAAGAATTGAGTGATTGGACATATACGGCTATTGGAATGGCGAATATGGGAGAAAATTTATTCCCGTCACAAGTTGTATTTACTAAAGAGAAGAACAGATATTTTGCTGATATTTTATAAAACACAAAGCGTATAAAAGGAGTGAACGCAATGGCAAATTTTAATGAACACGCATTGGAAATGTCAATAATGGAGTTGTTCAAAGACGAGGGGTACACCTATGTCAGTGGCGACCAGATACACAGAGAAAGGACAGAGGTTCTGCTTACGGACGACCTGAAGCAATACCTCTATAATCGGTATGCGAAAGACGGTATTACACCGAGTGAGGTGGATAGTGTCATTCTAATGCTGCGTAATATTTCCGGTACGATTTATGAAGCAAACAAAGCTGTATTTAAGTTGCTCTGCGATGGATTTATTCTTAATCGTGAGGATAGAACGCAGAAAGACCTCTATATTGAACTTATTGATTTCGACACTCCCGAAAACAATATTTTCAAAGTGGTTAATCAGTTTGAAATTGAAGGCGTAAATAATCAGTTGCGTATTCCGGATGGCATTGTGTTCGTAAATGGTATTCCTGTTGTTGTTCTTGAATTTAAGAGTGCGGTACAAGAGAATACGACCATAATGGACGCATATAAGCAGCTTACAATTCGTTACCGTAGAGATATTCCGGAGATTTTTAAATATAATGCGTTTGTTGTTATCAGTGACGGAGCAAATAATAAATATGGTTCTTTCTTCAGCCCGTATGATTTCTTCTATGCGTGGAGAAAGATAAACTCAGACGATAAAGAACTGGACGGTATCAATTCCCTTGTGACAATGGTAAAAGGACTTTTCCGAAAAGACCGTTTACTTGAAGTTATCAAAGATTTTATTTATTTTCCGGATAACTCAGATAAGGATTTGAAGATAGTGTGCCGTTATCCACAGTTCTTTGCGGCAAATAAATTGTATGAGAATATCAAGGCTCATCTTCGCCCTGAAGGAGATGGTAAAGGTGGTACATACTTCGGAGCGACAGGCTGCGGCAAGAGTTATACAATGCTTTTCCTTACCCGTATGCTGATGAAAAGCAAATACTTTTCTTCTCCGACTATTCTTATTATTACGGACAGAACAGACCTTGATGACCAGCTTTCCAAACAGTTTGTAGGTTCAAAGAAATATATCGGAGATGAAACTGTTGTAAGTATTGAGTCCCGTGAGAAACTTCGTGAGGAGCTTCAGGGACGAGAGAGTGGCGGTGTTTATCTGACTACCATTCAGAAATTTACAGAGGATTTGCAGCTTCTTACAGACAGAACGAACGTTATTTGTATTTCTGATGAAGCACATAGAAGCCAAATCAATCTCGACCAAAAGGTTAAGATTACAGAGTCAGGTGTTCAGAAAACCTATGGCTTTGCCAAGTATCTGCACGACTCTTTACCAAATGCAACTTATGTTGGATTTACCGGAACTCCGGTTGATGGAACAATCGAAGTCTTTGGTGGTGTTGTAGACGCATATACAATGACGGAAGCTGTTAAGGACGGTATTACAGTTAATCTTGTTTACGATGGTCGTGCAGCTAAGGTTATGCTTAATCAGGACAAGGTAAGACAGATTGAAGAATATTATGCACAGTGTGAGCTTGAGGGAGCAAATGAACATCAAGTAGAAGAAAGCCAGAAGGCAGTTGCCAAAATGGAGGTTATTATTGGCGACCCTGACAGACTTCGTGCTGTTGCGGAGGACTTTATCAAACATTATGAAACCCGTGTGGCAGAAGGTGCAACTGTAGCAGGCAAAGCAATGTTTGTATGTTCCAACCGAAATATAGCATACGATTTCTATAAAATAGTAAAGGAACTCAGACCGGAATGGACAGAAAAGAAGATTTGTGATGACGGGGTTGTTCTGAGTGAAAAAGATAAAAAAGAGTTGAAGCCAATGGAAAAAATTAAGTTGGTTATGACTCGTAATAAAGATGATGAAAAAGACCTCTTTGATATGCTTGGCACAAAAGAGGATAGGAAAGAATTTGACCGTCAGTTCAAAAATCCGAAGTCAAACTTTAAGATTGCCATTGTTGTAGATATGTGGCTGACTGGTTTTGATGTGCCGGAGCTTGATACGATTTACATTGATAAGCCTATTCAGCAGCATACCCTTATTCAGACGATTTCCCGTGTAAATCGTGTATGCGAGGGCAAGGATAAAGGCTTGATTGTTGACTACATAGGTATCAAAAAAAACATGAACACTGCCCTCAAGAAATATACAAATTTTGAGAGCGAAGAATTTGAAGGTGTGGAGCAGTCTATCACGATTGTAAAAGACCAGTTAGAAGTTCTTGGTCAGATGTTCCATAACTTTAACAGCAGTGATTTCTTCAATGGTTCGCCTACCGAACAGCTTGCCTGCCTGAACCGTGCGGTTGAGTATGTGCAGTTGTCTGAAGAACTGGAAAGAAGATTTATGGCAGCAGTCAAGAGAATGAAACAGGCATTTAACCTTTGTAGTTCAAGTGAGAAATTCTCTGATGAAGATAAAGATTATATCCATTTTTATTGTGCTGTCCGTTCTATCCTTTTCAAGTTGACAAAAGGCGATGCACCGGATATTGAGCAGATGAACGCTCGTGTCCGCAAAATGCTTGAGGGTGCAATTCAGTCTGATGGCATTGAGGAATTATTTGAAACCGGAAAGCATATATCGGTGGATATTTTCAGCGATGAGTATATGGATAAGATAAATGCTATTCAGTTGCCGAATACGAAAATCAAGATACTTCAAAGACTTCTTTCTCAGGCGATTGACGAGTTTAAGAAAGTTAATAAAATTATGGGTGTGGAATTTGCAGACAGACTCAAGAAAGTTGTTGATGAGTATAATAACCGACGTCGTGATGAAGCGTATGCCAACGAAGTCCTTGATGATGTTGCGGAGCAGCTTGCACAGTTGTTGTCTGAACTGAAAACAGAAAAGAACTCCTTCAAGAATATGGGAATAGATTATGAGGAAAAAGCTTTCTATGATATTTTGAAAGCAGTTTCCAAGAAGTTTGAGTTTGAATATCCGGACGATAAAATGATTGAACTTTCCAAAAGGATAAAGCTGATTGTTGATGATAAGTCACGCTATACCGATTGGTCTGCCCGTGATGATATTAAGGCAAACTTGCAAGTGGATTTGATATTGCTGCTTGATGAGTTCGGCTATCCGCCAGTAACCATTGATGATGTTTACAAGGAAGTTCTTGAGCAGGCAGAGAATTTCAAGAAATATGCGAATTAAAAACTGATTGTATCAGGAGTAATTTTCAGAAGATAGAACTTAGAAGAGAAAGGAATTGGATTATGTCAAAATTAAATGTTGACCAAAAAACAATAAAAGATTTATTTCAGAGTAAAAAATCGGACTTTTTAATACCAGATTATCAAAGACCTTATGCTTGGGGCGAAGCTGAATGCAGAACGCTTTGGGACGATATATTTTCATTTGCTATTCCCGATGAAGGAAAGACAGAATTTGATAGTAATAGCGAGTATTTCCTCGGTCCGATTGTAACTTTTAGAAATGAGGATAAATTAGAGGTTATTGATGGACAGCAGAGATTGACAACTCTTATGTTGCTTTTAAGAGCGTTCTATTCTAAGTTCGGTCATATGCAGGACAAGGCTTCTATATCAACAAAGCAGAACATAGAAAAGTGTTTATGGAAAACTGATGAATTTGGCGAGCCTGATATGTCACAGCTCAAGATAGACTCTGAGGTTGCTACTGATAATGATAAGGAAGAATTTCTTGAAATATTAAGAACAGGAATTGTCAATAAAGAAATGAAAAGCAAATACGCTTGCAACTTCAGATTCTTCCAGAATAATATTGATGAATTTTTGTCCAAATACCCTACTTACTTTGCTTATTTACCTACCCGTATTATGAATAACTGTATTCTCCTTCCGATTGAAGCTGAGTCGCAGGATACAGCGTTGCGTATTTTTTCAACGCTTAATGATAGAGGAAAGCCGCTGTCTGATGCGGATATTTTTAAGGCACAGTTTTATAAGCATTTTTCTAAATTGGGTAAAAAAGAAGAATTTATTGCTCAATGGAAAAAGCTCGAAGAACTTTGTGAGAGAATATTCCATCCGATTTCAGGTACACCGATGGACGAATTGTTTACACGATATATGTATTTTGTCCGTGCAAAAATGGGGATTGTATCATCTACAACAGAAGCTTTAAGAAAATTTTATGAGAAAAATTCTTATGCCCTTTTGAAAGATACTAATACATTAACGGAATTGATTGTATTGGCTGAATTTTGGGAAGATGTTTCCAATCAAGATACCGAAAGATTTTCAAATAGAGTTTTGAAGCAATTTTTTGTATTGAACTATGCTCCGAACGGAATGTGGACATATTTTGTATCCGTATATTTTATGCAAAATAAAGATGATGAAGGTTTGCTTGATGATGAGAAGTTCTATACATTCTTGCAAAAGATAACTGGATTTATATGGACGTATGCTATTACAAATCCAGGTGTAAATGCACTTAGAACACCAGTGTATGCTGAGATGGTAAATATCGTAAATGATAAGCCTGTTGAATTTTCAAAATATAAGTTCGATGCAGATACTATAAGAAGTATGTTTGATAATTTCAGCTTCAATAATGCACGTCCAATTACAAAAGCAATGATAGCTTGGTGGGCATATCAGAATGATAAACAGCCACTACTTTCACTTGAAACTACTTTTGAGATTGAACATATTTATGCTCGGAATAGAAACGAGAAAGAAAATTCATTAACAGATGCTCGAAATGTAGAGTCATTGGGCAATAAAGCATTACTTGAGAAAAGAATCAACATTCGTGCTTCTGATTATCGTTTTACAGATAAGAAGAAGTATTATGAGGGATTTACAAACAGTAAAGGTCAGATAAAAGAGGGAACAGGTGTTGTTGAACTTCTTGACCTGACGGCTACATCGGCTGACTTTACCGAGAATGATATTATTGACAGATATAAAAAGATGATTGATTGCTTTATCAATTACTTGCAGAAAAACAGTTTGATTAAATAGTATTTTAGAAAGGTCGGGCTATGGAAACAAAGCCAAGGATTTTATATCTACAAAAGATTTTACTGGAAAGAACCGATGAAGAGAATCCTCTTTCCACAACACAGTTAATCAATATATTGAATGATGAATACGGAATATCTGCACATAGAACGACGGTCACAAAAGACATTGCAGCACTTCAGGAGTTTGGAATGGATATTGTTACTATCCATTCTACTCAGAGCAAATACTTTGTAGCCAGTCGTAAGTTTGAATTGCCGGAACTGAAATTGCTGATAGACGCAGTAGAGTCATCGAAGTTCATTACAAAGAAGAAAAGCGAAACTCTGATTGAGAAGATACATACGATGACCAGTCCGGGGCAGGTGGCAAAGCTGAAGCGTAATAACTATGTGGTCAATCGAATTAAGCCGGATAATGAGCAGATATATTATATCATTGACGCTATAAACGATGCCATCAATACAGGTAAACAGATTTCTTTTCAGTATTATGATTATACCGGATTAAAGAAAAAGGTTCTGAAGAACAAGGGCGAAGTGTATAAGCTCAGCCCGTATAAACTTCTCTGGTGTGGGGACTATTATTATGTTCTCGGATATTCAGAGAAGAAAAGCAAGGTTATCAATTTCAGGGTAGACCGTATTGCTTCCAAGCCGGAGATATTGGATAAAGACATTATTCCTATGCCGGATGATTTTGATATTGAGAATTACACAAAGGAAGTATTCTTTATGTTCTCAGGCGAGAAAGTCCTTGTAGATTTACGGTGTGATAACAGTCTGATGAAAACAATGGTTGACCGTTTCGGAGAAGATGTGACAACCCTTGCGTATGATATGACTTCTTTCAGGGTACAGACCGAAGTATCAGCCAGTCCGACTTTTTTCGGTTGGGTGTTTGGCTTTAATGGCAAGGTACAGATACTTGCACCGGAAAGCTTGAAAGAGCAATACAGACAAATGCTTACAAAAGCTACTAAAGATATGAAAGAGAATGAATAGTGCAGATTTGCATTTATGTAGATGGTCTGCATAAAGCGTAAAGTCAATATTAAAGAATGGAGAGGTGTTAGCAAATTG
>ENA-OPVV01002071-OPVV01002071.1-human-gut-metagenome-genome-assembly--contig:-NODE-2071-length-12936-cov-2.325829_pt1 | contig 12936 bp, 6 predicted proteins | sample MGYA00241500_ERZ501992 | MGnify/ENA primary metagenome ERZ501992 (study PRJEB25962, sample SAMEA2043052) | human gut metagenome | biome: human gut; feature: human-associated habitat; material: faeces...
TTTTCCTGTCACTTTTTGATTTTCTTTGATTCTCTTTATTTAATAATACGAACCTTTAATACGCCGTCAACCGCTTCGAGGGCTTTTACCATCTCCTCGGTCGCTTTGCTTTCCAGATCCATCATGGTGTAAGCGTAATCGCCTTTACCTTTGTTTGTCATATCGCTGATGTTGACGCCTGCATTACCCATAACGGTGGTGAAGGCTCCCAGCATACCAGGGATATTCTTGTGGCAGATTGTCACACGGCCTGCACCGGTGCATACGCCCATATCGCAGTTCGGGAAGTTGACAGAATTTTTGATGTTTCCGTTCTCCAGGAAGTCACGAACCTCTTTTACTGCCATAACAGCACAGTTATCCTCGGACTCTTTGGTAGATGCTCCAAGGTGCGGGGTAACGATGGTTCCCTCTGCACCGACTACTTTCGGGTTTGCAAAGTCGGTTACGTATTTCTTCATCTTGCCGACCTTTAAAGCCTCCAGAACGGCATCCTCGTCAACGAGAAGGTCTCTTGCATAGTTCAGAAGAACGACGCCGTCTTTCATCTCATCGATTGCTGCTTTGTTGATCATGCCCTTTGTGCTGTCCATCAGCGGCACATGGATAGTGATGTAATCGCAGGTGCGGTAGATATCTTCCACGTTCTGGATGTGATGAATGTCGCGGGACAGGTTCCATGCTGCATCGACAGAAATGTATGGATCGTATCCGTATACTTCCATACCAAGATGGGTGGCTGCATTTGCCACAAGCTGGCCGATGGCACCAAGGCCGATGATACCGAGTTTCTTTCCGCTGATCTCACAGCCGGCAAATTTCTTTTTCTGTTTTTCTGCCGTTTTTGCGATGTCGCCGTCTTCTTTGTCACTCTTGACCCATTCGATACCACCTGCGATATCACGGGATGCCAGCAGCATGCCGGCAAGCACGAGCTCTTTGACACCGTTTGCATTGGCTCCCGGTGTATTGAAGACAACGATACCCTGCTCTGCGCAGTCGGTAAGCGGAATGTTGTTGACGCCGGCTCCTGCTCTTGCTACAGCGAGGAGGCTCTTCGGCAGCTCCATGCCGTGCATGGCTGCACTTCTGACGAGAACCGCATCGGCTCCCTCCAGGCTCTCGATCTGCTGATAGTTTTCATTAAAGTTTGCAAGGCCTACGCCTGCAATCGGATTTAAGCAATGATACTGAAACATTAGAGATTTTCCTCCTCGAACTTTTTCATGAAGGCTACGAGTGTTTCTACGCCTTTTTTCGGCATTGCATTGTAGATGCTTGCACGCATACCGCCGACGGTACGATGGCCTTTCAGGTTCTCAAGTCCGGCTTCTTTGGACTCTTTGACGAATTTTGCATCCAGATCTGCATTTCCGGTGATAAACGGAACGTTCATCAGAGAACGGTCTTCCGGTACGACGGTTCCTTTGAAGAGCTTGCTCTGATCCAGGAAATCGTACAGAAGTTTTGCTTTTTCTTCGTTGCGCTGTTTCATAACTTCCAGGCCGCCCATTTTCTTCAGCCATTTGAAGACTTTGCCGCACATGTAGATGCAGTAGCAGTTCGGTGTATTGTACAGGGAGCCTGCGTCTGCGTGTGTCTTGAATTTCATCATGGTCGGTGTTCCCGGCAGGACATCGTCAGTGATCAGATCGTCGCGGATAATGGAGATCACCATTCCGGCAGGTCCGATGTTTTTCTGGACACCGCCGTAGATGATGCCGTAATCAGAGACATTGACAGGTTCGGAGAGGAAACAGGAGGAGACGTCTGCCACCAGGGTTTTGCCCTTGGTATTCGGCAGTTTTTTGTATTTGGTACCGTAAATGGTGTTGTTTTCGCAGATATAAACATAGTCGGCATCCGGGCTGATCGGAAGATCGCTGCAGTCCGGGATGTAGGAAAATGTTTTATCCTCAGAGGAGGCAATTTTGTTTGCCTTTCCGTATTTCTGTGCCTCTGCGTATGCTTTCTTTGCCCACTGGCCTGTTACGATGTAATCTGCGACACCGTTTTTCATCAGGTTCATCGGGATCATGGAAAACTGCAGGGATGCACCGCCCTGGAGAAACAGAACTTTGTAATTTGACGGGATTCCCATCAGATCACGAAGATCTGCTTCTGCCTCATCGATGATGTTCTGGAATACTTTGGAACGGTGGCTCATCTCCATGACGGACATGCCGCATCCGCGGTAATCCAGCATTTCCTCCTGGGCTTCTTTTAACACTTCCTCTGGCAGGACCGCCGGTCCTGCGGAAAAATTATAGACTCTGCTCATTTTTCTCATCCTCCTGTTTCTCTTTTCTGCACCAGATTACTCCGCACTTCGTGCTCCCGTAATCTGCAAAATATTCGTACTCCGCTCATTTTTCTCCGAAAAATGGCTACTTACTCATATTTTGCGGGTCCCAAGTTCAAAAATCTTCCTGTAAGCTTTGCTTGCGTCAGACTTTCGAACTTTTGCCCCTGGTGTTACTTTATCTTACTAGGAAACCACCGATAGTAGACCGATGGTTTCCATTGTAATCACATCTGTGCGATTCGTGCGGTAATACGGTATTGCTTTACCACGTTGAAACCATGATACCTCTTTGTCAGAAATCTGTCAATCCTTTTCTTGTTCCTTTTTTGCCAGATCCTCTGCATCGAAGACATCCTCAATCGGAGCTCCTGCCGGTACCATCGGGAATACTTTTTCGTCACAGTCGATCCAGACATCGATGAGCGCCGGTTTTCCGCCCTCAATTGCCTCACGGATGGCAGGACCCATCTCCTCTTTTTTCGTCACGCGGATGCCCTTTACGCCGAGCGCCTCAGCAACCTTGACAAAGTCTGCCTGATCCTGGAGAACGGTATTGGAATACCGTTTTCCGTAGAACAGCGTCTGCCACTGGCGTACCATGCCGAGTACGTGGTTGTTGACAACAACCTCGATGACCGGAATGTTGTGTCTGGAAAGTGTTGCCAGCTCATTCATGTTCATACGGAAACAGCCGTCACCTGCGACGTTGATGACCGTTTTGTCCGGGCGTCCCATTTTTACGCCCATGGCTGCTCCAAGACCGAATCCCATCGTTCCAAGACCGCCGGAGGTCAGAAGCGTTCTCGGGCTCGTATAACGGTAATACTGCGCCGCCCACATCTGATGCTGTCCGACATCCGTTGTGATAATTGCCTGTCCGTCCGTTGCCTTATAGATCTCCTCGATCACATACGGTCCGGTAAGCCCCTCTTCATGCTTTAACGGATATTTTTCTTTCATTTCCCTGATCTTTGCAATCCACTCATCGTGGTGCATCGGCACCAGCTTCGCATTCAGCCGTTTTAAGACCTCTTTGACGTCTCCGATGATGCTCGACTCGACAACAACATTCTTGTTGATTTCTGCCGCATCCACATCGATCTGAACGATTTTTGCGTTATTGGCAAATTTTGCAGCGTTTCCGGTGACACGATCGGAGAATCTTGCGCCGAGCACGATCAGCAGATCGCACTTTGTCACGCCGTAGTTCGATGTTTTCGTTCCGTGCATACCGAGCATGCCGGTGTACAGCTCATCCGTTCCCGGGAACGCACCTTTTCCCATCAGGGTGTCGCAGACCGGTGCCTGGATGCGGTGTGCCAGTTCGCGCACTTCCTCGGACGCGCCGGAGATGATACTGCCGCCGCCCACGAAAATATACGGGCGTTTCGACTCCTGAATCAGGGATACGACGTGATTCAGGCCTTCTTCTGTAATTCTCTCAGTAAACGGTTCAATTTTCTCCGGAGTCTTCGGCTCGTACTCATACGTTGCCGCTGTGACATCTTTTGTAATATCGACCAGAACCGGGCCCGGTCTTCCGCTCTTTGCGATCGTAAACGCACGGCGCAGCGTATCTGCAAGAACGGTGATATCTTTTACAATCACACTATATTTTGTGATCGGCATTGCGACACCCGCAATGTCAATCTCCTGAAAGCTGTCTTTTCCAAGCAGTGCCTTTCCTACGTTGCAGGTAATTGCTACCATCGGTGTAGAATCCATGTAGGCGGTTGCAATTCCGGTGACAAGATTCGTTGCGCCCGGGCCGCTTGTAGCCATGCAGACGCCTGTTTTTCCGGTAGCACGCGCATATCCGTCCGCCGCATGCGCAGCACCCTGCTCGTGTGAGGTCAGGATATGGTGGATTTCCGGATGACGGTAAAGTTCATCATAGATATTTAAAATGGTTCCGCCCGGATAGCCGAACACGGTATCCACACCCTGCTCCTTCAGGCACTCGATAACAATCTGTGATCCAGTTAATTCCATGTCTGTATGATTCCTTCCTTATGTTTTTCACTTTGTGTATGAAATCTGTTTATGAAATCTGTTTATGAAATCAGCCATCCGAGAAAAAGCGCGTTCGGACGGCTGATATGATTTTATGATTTACGCGGGCAACGAGCCAAAGTCCGTGCTTGCACGAGACCTTGGCGACTGCCGCGATAACTATGAGAAACTCGCAGAGCGTGTTTCTCATAGTTTTTCTGAATTAGAACTCCAGAATAGCTCCCTTATTTGCACTGGAAACCATCTTTGCGTAGCGTTTCAGATAGCCTGTCGTTACCTTTGGTTCTCTCGGAGTCCATGCAGCTTTTCTGCGTGCCAGCTCTTCGTCCGATACGACAACCTCCAGCTTGTGCTCCGGAATATTGATACGGATCAGATCGCCTTCCTCAACGAGTGCGATCGGACCGCCCTCTGCTGCCTCCGGGCTTACATGACCGATGGACGCACCGCGGGATGCGCCGGAAAAACGGCCGTCCGTGATCAGGGCTACGGAAGAACCAAGTCCCATACCTGCAATGGCAGAAGTCGGATTCAGCATTTCACGCATACCAGGACCACCCTTTGGTCCCTCATAACGGATGACAACAACGTCGCCTGCCACGATCTTGCCGCCGCGGATTGCCTCGATGGCATCCTCCTCGCAGTCAAAGACTCTGGCCGGGCCTTCATGAACCTGCATCTCCGGAACAACGGCAGAACGTTTGACAACTGCGGTATCCGGTGCCAGGTTTCCTTTCAGAACGGCGATACCGCCGGTCTTGCTGTATGGATTCTCAACTGGACGGATGATCTCAGGATTTTTGTTGACACATCCTTTGATGTTCTCCCCTACGGTCTTTCCGGTTACTGTCATACACTCTGTGTGCAGCAGATTCAGCTTGTTCAGCTCATTCATAACGGCATAAACACCGCCTGCCTCGTTCAACTCCTCGATATAGTGGTATCCTGCCGGAGCCAGATGGCAGAGGTTCGGGGTCTTCTCGCTGATGGCGTTTGCCATCTCCGGATTCAGCTCTACGCCTGCCTCATGCGCAATGGCCGGCAGATGCAGCATACTGTTGGTGGAACATCCCAGTGCCATATCGACGGTCAGAGCGTTCAGGAATGCTTCTTTTGTCATGATGTCTCTTGGACGGATATCCTGTTTTAACAGCTCCATAACCTGCATACCGGCTCTCTTTGCCAGGCGCAGACGCTCGGAGTATACGGCCGGAATCGTTCCGTTGCCTTTTAAGCCCATACCGAGAACCTCGGTCAGGCAGTTCATGCTGTTTGCGGTGTACATACCGGAGCAGGAACCGCAGGTCGGGCACGCATTGCACTCGAAATCATAGACGTCTTCCTCTGTCATGGTTCCGGCAGCGTAGGAGCCGACTGCCTCGAACATGCTCGAAAGACTTCTCTTCTCGCCTTTTACGTGGCCGGCAAGCATCGGGCCGCCGCTGACAAATACGGTCGGAACATTGACTCTTGCTGCTGCCATCAGAAGACCAGGTACGTTTTTATCACAGTTCGGGATACATACCAGGGCATCGAACTGATGTGCCATTGCCATACACTCGGTGGAATCGGCGATCAGGTCACGGGTAACGAGGGAATATTTCATTCCGATGTGGCCCATGGCGATACCGTCACAGACTGCGATGGCCGGGAACACGATCGGTGTTCCGCCTGCCATGGCAACGCCCATTTTTACAGCCTCTGTAATTTTATCCAGGTTCATGTGCCCCGGTACAATCTCATTGTAGGAGCTTACGATTCCTACGAGCGGTTTTTTCATCTCTTCTTCGGTCAGACCCAGCGCACGCATCAGAGAACGCTGCGGTGCCTGTGCGATTCCTTTTTTTACAGCATCACTTCTCATGATCTTTTCCTCTTTTCTTATCTTACAGTTTTATGCTAGAGTGTGTCTGAAAAACCATTTCCGCAATCTGCAAGCCTCACTCCAGTGCTTTTACCAGCAGATCTCCCATTTCGGAGGTGGATACTTTTTTGCATCCCTCGGACATGATGTCTACGGTGCGGTATCCGTCTTTTAAGATTTTCTGTACAGCATTTTCTACTGCCTCTGCCTCTTTATCGAGATCCAGAGAGTAGCGGAGCATCATGGCTGCGGACAGAACCGTTGCAATCGGGTTTGCAATGTTTTTTCCTGCGATATCCGGTGCGGAGCCGTGGCTTGGCTCGTACAGACCGAATTTTGTCTCATTCAGGCTGGCGGAAGAAAGCATTCCGATGGAACCTGCCACCATACTTGCCTCATCGGAAAGGATATCTCCGAACATGTTTTCCGTCAGAACCACGTCAAACTGGCACGGATTGTGAACAATCTGCATTGCACAGTTATCAACCAGCATATGCTCTAACGTAACGTCCGGATAATCTTTTGCAACATCCTCCACAACAGCTCTCCACAGACGGGAGGAGTCGAGAACATTTGCTTTATCTACACTTGTTACTTTTTTCTTTCTCTTTCTGGCGATGTCGAAGGCACGGATTGCAATACGGCGGATTTCAGGCTCGCTGTAAGTCAGGGTATCCGTTGCTTTTTTGATGCCGTTCTCTTCTACGGTGCTGCGCTCTCCGAAATACAGACCGCCGGTCAGTTCACGCATGATCAGCATGTCAAAGCCCTCACCGATAATTTCTTCTTTTAACGGGCAGGCATCCTTTAATTCCTGATACAGGTACGCCGGGCGCAGGTTTGCAAACAGGCCTAACGATTTCCGGATTTTTAAAAGTCCGGCCTCCGGGCGCTTATCCGGGCTTAATTTGTACCATGGGGAGGTCTTGGCATCTCCTCCGATGGAGCCCATCAGAACAGCGTCACATTTTTTTGCTTCTTCTATGGTTTCATCTGTCAGCGGCACGCCGTGCACATCGATGGAGGCTCCGCCCAGCAGAAGGTTGGTATATTCAAACTTATGTCCATATTTCTCGCAGACGGCGTCCAGAACCTTTTTTGCCTCATCTACAATTTCCGGTCCGATTCCGTCACCGTGAATTAATCCAATACGGTATTCCATATCTTTCTCCCTCTTTTCTTCCGGCTGAAAAACCGTTCTATTTTCTCTGTGTCTATAGCATTTCTAAATTATACGCTATTATCGCCGTAATTTCAACACGAAATTTCTTTATCCCTAACAAAACGCAATAATCTTTTTGCTTTTTTGCTGTTTAAAAGAAAATTACGCGGCATTTTTCCCTCTTTTCCCCCGGTCTCGCCGCAGGGGTAATCCGGTCCGGAAGGCTTTTTACTCTACAGGAAAATTCCATAAAATCTCTAATGGGCAAAAAAAACGCAGGTACTCATCCTTTTTTTGAATACCTGCGCTTTTTACATACCTAGATCATGTTTATTTTTTCTTCTCTGTTTTCTCTTCAACGACTGCTGTTTCCGGTTTTTCAACCTCTGTGATCGCTGTTTTGCGCATCGGGATACGGCAGTTTTTGTTGTTTCCGAACTCTACGATGACATCGTCATCTGTGATATCGATGACTACGCCGTAGAAACCGCTTGTCGTTACGACTGCATCTCCGACTGCAAGGTCATTCAGCATTGCCTGCAGTTTTTTCTGTTCTTTCTTCTGCGGACGGATCATTAAGAAATACATCATACCAAACATGATGACCAGCCACATAATTAACATACCAGTGCTCATCACACCGCTGTTTGCTGTTGTTGTTGCTAAAAACATTTTCTTTCCTCCTGTTATTCGAGAGTACATCCCGTTCTTTAGACACACCTATCATAATACACAATCTGGAACCGATGGGCAAGTCTTTTTTGGATATTTTCCCTATTTTCCAAAGATTTCATATATTACAATTCCGACCCCCGTCTCGATTGCACTGCGCCACATCTCAATATGGCTTCTCGCATTTCGCATGGCTTTGAACAGAGCTTACTTTTTGTCGTATTCCTCAAATCCGGCAAGCTTCGCACGTTTGTAGGAGGCAAAATTGCCCTCATCGAGTGCGTTTCGGATTTCTGTCATCATATTGTTGTAGAAATACAGATTGTGCAGAACACAGAGACGCATGCCGAGCATCTCTTTTGCTTTCAGCAGATGACGGATATAAGCTCTGCTGTAATGGCGGCATGCCGGACACTGGCAGCCTTCCTCGATCGGGCGCGGATCCAATTCGTATTTCTGGTTGAACAAATTCATTTTTCCATGATTTGTATAAACGTGACCGTGACGTCCGTTCCGGCTCGGATATACACAGTCGAAGAAATCAACGCCGCGCTCTACACCCTCAAGAATATTGGCCGGTGTTCCGACACCCATCAGATATGTCGGTTTTTCTTTTGGCAGATACGGAACCACTTCATCGAGAATATGATACATCTCCTCGTGTGTCTCTCCTACCGCAAGACCGCCGACGGCATATCCGTCAAGATCCATCTCGGAAATCCGTTTTGCATGATCGATACGGATATCTTCATAGATTGCTCCCTGATTGATACCAAACAGCAGCTGGTGCTTGTTGATGGTATCCTCTCTCTGGTTCAGTTCCCGCATTTTATCCTTGCATCGCTGCAGCCATCTTGCCGTACGGTCCACGGAATTCTGCACATAACGTCGGTCTGCCACACTCGATGGGCACTCGTCGAAGGCCATCGCAATCGTGGATGCCAGATTGGACTGGATCTGCATACTCTCCTCCGGTCCCATAAAGATCTTTCTTCCGTCTACGTGGGAGTGGAAATAGACACCCTCCTCCTTGATTTTCCGAAGGCCTGCAAGAGAGAATACCTGGAATCCGCCGGAGTCGGTCAGGATCGGTTTATCCCAGACCATAAACTTGTGGAGTCCGCCCATCTTCTTTACGACCTCGTCGCCCGGACGCACGTGGAGGTGGTACGTGTTGGAGAGCTCTACCTGCGTGCCGATCTGCTGGAGATCCTCAGTGGAAACGGCTCCCTTGATCGCTGCCGCGGTTCCGACATTCATGAATACCGGCGTCTCGATATTGCCGTGCACGGTTTCCATGTGGGCGCGCTTCGCTCTTCCTTCCATTTTCAGAATTTTATACATAACGCTTTTCATCCTTTCTCATGATCCCTGCCGCCTGTTTTTCATGCAGGGCATACTATTTTTAGTATACAGGCAAAACCCGTTTTTGACAATGCCTGAATTTTCTTTTTTCTGTCTTTTTCCCTCCTGGTTTCTCCATTTTTCACAAGGACTTTATACTTTTTTCGTAAGACATCGCCCTTTTTCCAATTGTATTTCCTTATTTTTTGTCGTATAATGTGTTGAGATTGTTTCTTATTATAAAAGGAGTTTGATTCATGACTGATAAAAAATATACTCTCGGAATCGACATCGGTTCCACCACTGTTAAAATTGCGATCCTCGACGAAGAGAACCAGCTTCTCTTTGCCGATTACGAGCGCCATTTTGCAAACATTCAGGAAACCCTTGCCCACCTGCTCGGGGAAGCACACGAAAAGCTGGGCGAACTGACCCTGCAGCCGGTCATCACCGGTTCCGGCGGACTTGCGCTTGCCAACCACCTCGGCATCCCGTTCACGCAGGAAGTTATCGCGGTTTCCACTTCGTTAAAAGCACTCGCTCCGCAGACCGACGTTGCCATCGAGCTCGGCGGTGAGGATGCCAAGATCATCTATTTTGAGGGCGGCAATGTGGAGCAGCGTATGAACGGTATCTGCGCCGGCGGCACCGGTTCTTTCATCGACCAGATGGCTTCTCTTCTGCAGACCGATGCAACCGGACTCAACGAATACGCGAAGCATTACCAGGCGATTTATCCGATCGCAGCACGCTGCGGTGTATTCGCAAAAACCGATATCCAGCCGCTCATCAACGACGGTGCAACAAAAGAGGATCTTTCCGCTTCCATTTTTCAGGCAGTTGTCAACCAGACCATTTCTGGTCTTGCCTGTGGTAAACCGATCCGCGGCCACGTTGCCTTTCTCGGCGGCCCGCTGCACTTCCTCTCGGAATTAAAGACAGCATTCGTCCGTACTTTAAAGCTGGATGACGAGCATACAATCGTACCGGACAACTCCCACCTGTTTGCAGCCATCGGTTCTGCGATGAATGCAGACGGAAAAACCGAGATTTCCCTTCTCGCACTGAAAAAACGGCTCGAAGAGAAAGTTGCTATCGATTTTGAGGTTGCCCGTCTTGAGCCGCTGTTTAAAGATCAGGCCGAGTATGACGAATTTCTGGCGCGCCAGAGTGTCAACAACGTCGTGACCGCCGATCTTTCCACCTACGAAGGAAACTGCTATCTCGGTATTGATGCCGGTTCCACGACGACCAAAGCTGCACTCGTCGGCGAAGACGGTGCTCTTCTCTATTCCTTCTACAGCAACAACCACGGAAATCCGCTCGGCACATCGATCCGCGCGATCCAGGAGATCTACTCCAAACTGCCGGATTCCGCACAGATCGCCTGGTCCTGTTCGACCGGTTACGGCGAGGCGCTCATCAAAGCTGCACTGATGCTGGATGAGGGTGAGGTAGAGACGATTTCCCATTATTACGCTGCCGCATTCTTCGATCCGGAAGTCGACTGTATTCTCGACATCGGCGGCCAGGATATGAAGTGCATCAAGATCAAAAACGGCACTGTAGACAGCGTACAGCTGAACGAGGCATGTTCCTCCGGCTGCGGTTCCTTCATCGAGACGTTCGCGCAGTCCCTGAACTACAGCGTGCAGGATTTCGCGCATGAGGCGCTGTTTGCAAAACACCCGATCGATCTTGGTACCCGCTGTACCGTATTTATGAATTCCAAGGTAAAACAGGCGCAGAAAGAGGGCGCATCCGTCGCCGATATTTCTGCCGGACTTGCCTGCTCCGTTATTAAAAACGCATTATATAAGGTAATTAAAGTTTCGGATGCCACCGAGCTGGGACGCCACATCGTCGTACAGGGCGGTACGTTCTACAACGACGCTGTTCTCCGAAGCTTTGAGCGGATCGCCAACTGCGAAGCCATCCGCCCGGACATCGCCGGCATCATGGGTGCGTTCGGTGCGGCGCTGATCGCAAGAGAGCGCTACTCCGCCGATCAGGAGACCACGATGCTCTCCATTGAAAAGATCAACGAGCTGAAATATTCGACCACGATGGCAAACTGTAAGGGATGTACGAACAGCTGCCGTCTGACCATCAACAAATTCTCCGGCGGCCGTCAGTACATCAGCGGAAACCGCTGCGAGCGCGGTATCGGAAAAGAGAAAAACAAAGATCATATTCCGAACCTGTTCGAATACAAATACAAACGGATCTTCGGCTACCAGCCGCTGCCGCAGGATGAAGCGATCCGCGGAGAGGTCGGCATTCCGAGAGTCCTCAATATGTTTGAGAATTATCCGTTCTGGTACACCTTCTTTACGCAGCTGAAATACCGCGTGGTACTCTCTCCGACCTCGAGCCGCAAGATCTACGAGCTCGGTATTGAGTCGATTCCAAGTGAATCCGAGTGCTATCCGGCCAAACTGGCGCACGGCCATGTGACCTGGCTCTTACGCCACGGTGTGAAGTTCATCTTCTACCCGTGTATCCCGTACGAGCGCACCGAGTTCCCGGAAGCCATCAACCACTACAACTGCCCGATCGTTACCTCGTATGCGGAAAATATCAAAAACAACGTGGACGAGCTGCAGGACGATTCCATTACGTTCCGCAATCCGTTCCTTGCGTTTACGAGTGAAAAGGTGCTTGCCGATGGTCTTGTCAAAGAGTTCTCCGGTCTGCCGGAGGATGAAGTCCGTGCTGCTGTTCATGCCGGATGGGAAGAGCTTGGCGCTGCAAGACGCGATATGCAGAAAAAAGGCGAGGAAACGCTTCAGTATATGAAAGAAACCGGCCGCAGAGGCATCGTGCTTGCCGGCCGTCCGTACCACATCGATCCGGAAATCCATCACGGTATCCCGGATATGATCAACTCCTACGGACTGTGCGTGCTGACGGAGGACTCTGTTTCCCATCTGGCACCGCTCGAGCGTCCGCTTCGTGTCAATGACCAGTGGATGTACCACACCCGTCTGTATGCAGCTGCAAACTATGTAAAGACACGCGACGATCTTGACCTGATTCAGCTGAACTCGTTCGGCTGCGGTCTCGACGCCGTTACCACCGATGAGGTTTATGAGATTCTGACCAGAAGCGGCAAGATTTATACCTGCCTGAAGATCGATGAGGTCAACAACCTCGGCGCTGCCAGAATCCGTGTCCGCTCTCTGCTCGCTGCCCTCCGTGCACATGACCGGAAACAGGCGGTACGCGAGATTCTTCCGTCCTCGATCCAGAAACCGGTCTTCACGAAAGAAATGCGGAAAGACTACACAATCCTCTGCCCGCAGATGTCACCGATCCACTTCTCGCTTCTGCAGCCGGCGTTCAACGCAGCCGGATACAATCTGGAAGTGCTTCCGAACGACAACAAAGAGGCGGTTGATGTCGGACTGAAATACGTCAACAACGATGCCTGCTATCCGTCTCTGATGGTAGTCGGACAGATTATGCAGGCGCTGCTCTCCGGCAAGTATGACCTGAACAAAGTGGCTGTCATCATGAGCCAGACCGGCGGCGGGTGTCGTGCATCCAACTACATTCACCTGCTGCGGAAGGCCC
>ENA-OPVV01002072-OPVV01002072.1-human-gut-metagenome-genome-assembly--contig:-NODE-2072-length-12935-cov-2.441615_pt1 | contig 12935 bp, 9 predicted proteins | sample MGYA00241500_ERZ501992 | MGnify/ENA primary metagenome ERZ501992 (study PRJEB25962, sample SAMEA2043052) | human gut metagenome | biome: human gut; feature: human-associated habitat; material: faeces...
AGACGGCGGCCGCGGCGGCTCTATTTATGCCGTTGCCGACAGAAACCTAAATACTCTGATCGACTATCGCTACACACGTAAATTCCAGGCTAAGAACGGCGAAAACGGCCGCGGCAGTGACTGTTATGGCAGAGGCGCTCCCGACATCGAACTTCGTGTTCCGGTCGGAACAGTGATTACCGACTTGGATACCGGTGAAACGATTGCCGACTTGGATAAGAACGGTGAAAAAGCGCTCCTTGCCAAAGGCGGTAAGGGCGGTTTGGGCAATCTGCACTTTAAGACCTCTACCAACCGAGCTCCTCGTCAATGCACCCCTGGAGAACCTGGTCAGGAAAGAACACTCAAGCTTGAGCTGAGAGTTTTGGCTGACGTTGGTCTTTTAGGTCTTCCGAATGCCGGCAAGTCCACACTGATTTCTGCGGTTTCTAATGCCAAACCCAGAATCGCCGACTATCCCTTTACAACATTGCATCCGCACCTTGGTGTTGTCCGTGCGGGTCCTGAATCCAGCTTTGTGATTGCCGATATTCCGGGTCTGATCGAGGGCGCTTCCGAAGGCGCCGGTTTGGGACATCAGTTCCTGCGTCATTTATCCAGAACCAGCTTGCTGCTTCACGTCATTGACGTGGCTCCTCTCGATACAGAAGAAGATCCTATCGCAGCTGCTCGCGCCATCGTTGAAGAACTGAGAAAGTTCGATCCGGCCTTAGCAGAAAAGCCGCGCTGGGTTGTTCTCAACAAGATGGACTTGGTTCCGGAGGAAGACCGAGCCGCCGTTGTAGACAAGTACCGTGAAGCATTCGGTACAGATGTTCCGATGTTTGCGATTTCCGCCGTAACACGTGAAGGCACTGAAGCTTTAGTCAAGGCAATTGCTGAAGATATTCACGAACAGCGCAGACAGCTGATCAAAGAAAGCGAATCGGACGTCCGCTTTGATGAAGATGAAGAAGTCTTCCCGCCCGAAGGCGGAGAGCCTGAAGAAAGCGAACAAAAGTAAGCTAATCGCAAAAAAGAAACCGCCGAAAGCTAGAACTTCCGACGGTTTTCTTTTATTCCCTTTCCTAATCTTCTCCAGGAAAGGGAATCGGTTTTAATGAGCTAACAGAGATTAGAAGCTGTATCTTACGCCGATGCTGACCTGCCACGGATTGCGGACAGGAGAGCCTGCGGATGTCTTGACCTGACCATAAGCAGAAATGTTCTTGGTCGGGTTAAACGTACCGCCGACAGCGAATTCGCCCCATGTTCCGCCAAGGTCATCTCTGTAAGTGCGTTTTGCACCGTTGGAGGAGAAGGTGGACTTCACTTCGCCTTTCCAGTCGTGGAGGACAGATGCCTTAGCGTACGCATTACCTTTGTTTTCCGGGAAGGTGTAGCCGACAGCAACACCGGCTCTGCCGACGAAGGAGTCGATGCCGTCCTGTTCAACCTTAACGCCCTTGTTGGTCTTATAGTCGACAGAATCTAAACGACCGAACTGCAATTCAGCCTGAGGTTCGACATAGAAACCGGTATCCGGGCACTGCAGTCTCCAGCCGGCTTCGACGGATGCAGAAGTTCCCCAGTTGTGGAAGGAACCGGAGTTGCGTCCCATTGTGTTGTAAAGACTGAAATCGCTCTTCACACGATGGCGTTTGATGATCACGTCAACGAACTGACCGGAATCACCGAGCCAGCCGCCGTAGATGCCGAAATTGAAGTTCTTGTCGTCTGTAGAACCGTTTCTAAGGTCTCCGTCACCGTGGGTATAAGAGAAAGTACCGCCGAGGTAGAAGTTGTCGTTGATGAATCCATCACCGCCTAACTGAACGGTATTGTATTTTTCGCTCATGTTGCCGCTGGAATACTTGTTCTTGCCGCCGTAGTAACGTACCCACGCACCGGCTGTTTTCGGCATAGAGCGAAGGTCGCCCAAACGAGCGGAAACGTCGTTCATCTGAGAACGGAAGAAGAGGTAATTAGACGCAGCAATGTCAATAAGGGAGGAGTTGACCGTGTTCTGAGCTTCTTTCACGACCATAGAACCGTCCTTCGCAACTTCAGCTGTCAAAGCGCCGGCAGCTCCACCTTCTACAATGTTAAGTGTTGCGGTAGCGTCGGAACCTTCTGCGAGGTTAAGCGCGCTTGCATAGAAGGATTCCATGGCTTCTTTCTGATTCGTAATTTGATCAGAAGTCAGGCCAACGGCGTTAACCGTAAGATGCGGAGCCCCCGTCACTTCGTTGGTAACTTGTAACTGCGCTGAAGTAATGGTAGTTCCGTTAGTTGTTGCAGCGACATTCACAGTACCACCAGAACCTTGCAGAGTTTCAATCGCTACTTTTTGATCCGCTTTTGTGATGTTGATGATGCCATCGTTAAGCGTGAGAGAATTTACTGCTATAGGGACGACACCTGCTGTATCGTCCCTAGTTATGATCGTTGGATTCCACTGGGCGTTGTCGGCAACTATCAGTTTGAATCCTGTGACCTGGGCTCTATCGTCCGCTGGTTCTACGTCGTGACTTCTTAGAACATTGCCTGTCCACTGAGAAGAAGCGCCGGTAAGATTTACCAAGACATCCGCATCAATTTTAGTTTGAGAAGTGCCATTACTGTAATTGAAATCAATATCTCCGTTTAGAACTACGGTATTAGTGCCGGATTCGTTAATTCGTACTGTTGAGTCTCCCCTGGCCACAATGACCTTGTCTGCGTTTATTTCAATATTGCCGTTGGCACGTAAAACCCCCTGAGATATGGCGACGATGCCGTGTGACTCTGCATTGTCGGATGTGGCATTTATCACAGTATTTTTTGCATCAATAATCACGCTGGCCTTCCTGTCTCCCTCCGTTTCACTTGTAGTACTGTTTTGTACATAAATTCCTGAGGCCTGACCCTCGGTGGAATGTACATTGATGTTTAAATTCTCGCCGTTTAAGGTTATCTTTCCTTCCCTAAGCGCAAATAAGCCAACGGCGGGTTTGCTGCTGTCCACGTTGACAGACACATTGATATTCTTAGTTTGAGCTCCGCCTAAATTTAAGAGACTTGAAGCTCCGCGACTTTCTACGCCTTCAATCCAGTCAGTATTGCTTGCTCCCGTGAGAGAGATCGAGATGGAAGGGCCGTCTAACGTGACGGTCGCACCGTTAAAAAGTTCGATTCCGTACTCGTTTCCCTGCGAAATATCGACCGCAACTGAAATAGGGTCATTAGATGAATAGTTTCCCCCGTTAACAACGAGATTTTGTGCATTGACAGAGCAAGCAGCTAAAACCATTGAAGAAAGTAAAGCTACCTTAAATTTTTGATTCATTTTGTTATCCCTCGAGATTTTGCTAACCCTCGTTTTATACAAGGGTTGAGAGGGGTAAAGTAAATAGCTAAATTAGGTATTTTTGGACAAAAGATATAGAAATTATCCTTTATATGAATTGATAGACTCGCTTGAAAGTGTGATGTTTGTCATAATTTTCTGTCTACCTTCAACAGCAGTTCGAGAGGCAATTTGTCCTAACTGAATTTGGATATACTGAAGAGCTACATATTCAGAGTCCCGTTTAACGTCTAAAAAGGGCCGTGAAGTTTTGTCTCGTTGGGAAAGACGGTTGCTGTCAAAAAAGATCGGAAGAAATAAGATGGAAGAAAACCTCAAGATTTGGAACGATGCAAAAAGAATTGTCGTAAAAGTCGGCTCTTCTTTAGTAACAAACGAAGGTCACGGAGTAGATACAGAAGCAATTGCGCGCTGGACAGCTCAGATCGCTAAGCTCCAAGAAATGGGCAAACAGGTTGTTTGGGTCAGCTCCGGTGCCGTCGCAGAAGGAATGGCTCGTCTCGGCTGGACCAAACGACCGAAAAAAATGCACGAACTCCAGGCCGCAGCCGCTGTCGGACAAATGGGTATTGTGGAAGCCTACGAAAAAAGCTTCGAGCGTTACGACATTCGTACGGCTCAGATCTTGTTGACGCATGCTGACCTTGCAGACCGTGAACGTTACTTAAACGCTCGCCAGACACTCACAACGCTATTGGACCTCAAAGTTGTTCCGATCATTAACGAGAACGACACCGTCGTAACCAACGAAATTAAAGTCGGCGACAACGATACATTAGGTGCGCTGGTCACGAACTTAATCGATGCCGACGTCTTAGTGATCTTGACCGATCAGATCGGTCTCTTCACCGCCGATCCCCGATCCAACCCGGAAGCGAAATTAGTAGAAGTCGGCGAAGCCGGAGATCCGATCTATGAAGCGATGGCCGGAGGCGCCGGTTCTTCCATCGGTAAGGGCGGTATGCAGACAAAAGTACTGGCTGCGAAACGCGCGGCCCGCAGCGGTGCGTCTACCGTTATTGCCAGCGGACGCATTCCTGATGTTTTAGTTCGTTTAGCTCAGGGAGAATCCATCGGAACGCTTCTGAAGACCGATCGCAAACCGATGTCAGCACGCAGCCAGTGGATGGCCGACCATTTGCAGCTGAAGGGCAAACTCGTTATCGACGAGGGCGCCGTCGAAGCTGTTCGTAAAGGTAAGAGCCTGCTGCCGGTTGGTGTTAAAGCAGTGATCGGAGACTTCCTGCGCGGCGAAATCATTCAGGTCGTGGATCAAAACGACAAAGAAATCTGCCGCGGCATGATTAACTACGGTTCCGATGAGTCTCGTCGAATCATGGGGCTGCACAGCGATGAAGTAGTAGAAGAACTAGGCTACTTAGAACAAAGAGAACTAATTCATCAGGACAACATGGTTGTGATGAATAAGTGACCTCGTAAAGACGATTATTTATAAAGGCGGAAGTGTCCCGGACCTTCCGCTTTTTCCCATCCTGCAGGCGGAACAAGGTGTTTCTTGTCGGTAAAGAGGGCAGGAGCTAACTCTTTCAACGCTTCTTTATAAACACCGCGTTTGAAGTCGATTACTTGACTCAGCGGAACCCAATAGTCATTCCACTTCCAGGCCTCAAATTCCGGATGGCTGGTGGCTTTCAAGTTGATATCTTTGTTTTTACCGAGAAACTCCAAGAGGAACCAAATCTGCTTTTGGCCTTTGTAGATGCCGCGAAGGTCGCGGCGAATCCAGCGGTCGGGAACGTCATAGCGCAGCCAGTCTTCGGTGCGGCTGATGATACGAACTTGGTTTTCGAAGAGGCCAAGTTCCTCCCAAAGCTCTCTGAACATGGCTTCGCGAGGCGATTCCCCGCGGTTGATACCGCCCTGAGGAAATTGCCAGGAATGCTGACCCAAACGTTTCCCCCAAAAAACTTGTTTGAGAGGATTGGTCAAAATAATCCCGACGTTTGGTCGGTATCCATGTTGATCAAGCATAAAAACTTTAAAATAACTTATTTGTGTCTGCCCATTATATAGAGGCAGGAAAAGAAGTCATAAGATCCGAACCTAATCGTAGACTGCCGGCCTGCCGGCTCGTTTTTGAGAATTCGTAATGAGAGCAAAACAATTTTTTATTTCAACACAGAAAGAAGCTCCTGCAGATGCAGAAATCGTTAGCCAGAAGCTGATGCTTCGCGCAGGCATGATCCGTAAGCTTGCAGCCGGCGTCTATAACTACATGCCGATGGGCCTTCGTTCTTTGAAGAAGATTGAACGTATTGTTCGAGAAGAAATGGACCGTGCCGGCGCCATCGAACTTCTGATGCCGATCGTTCAGCCTGCTGAGCTTTGGCAGGAAACCGGCCGCTGGCAGAAATACGGCGCTGAACTGCTTCGCTTTAAAGATAGACACGACAGAGACTTTGTTCTTCAGCCTACCAGCGAAGAAGTCGTGACCGATATCGCTCGTCAGGAAATCAAGTCCTGGCGCCAGCTCCCGGTGAACTTCTACCAGATTCAGACAAAGTTCCGTGACGAACGTCGTCCTCGTTTTGGCGTGATGCGCGGCCGCGACTTTGTCATGAAAGACGCTTACTCCTTTGACCGTTCCGCTGAAGATGCCGGCAAGAGCTACGACAAGATGTTCGAGGCTTACTGCCGCATCTTTGATCGCTTGGGGTTGGTTTACCGTGCCGTGCGCGCCGACTCCGGCTCCATCGGCGGATCTCGTTCTCAGGAATTCCAGGTGATCGCTGATACCGGCGAAGACTTGATCGTTTTCTGCCCGGACAGCGAATACGCCGCCAATATCGAATTGGCTGAAGCTCCCTGCCTGATCGAAAAACGCGCCGAAGCCACAGAAACCATAGAAAAAGTCCCGACTCCGGGCCGCGATAAGTGCGAGCTGGTTGTCGAACTCTTGAACAAGCCGCTGACAGCCAGCGTTAAATCGATTGTTTTGGCTGTTGATCAGCAAGACGAAAAGGGTAATCCGCTGCCCGCAAAAATCGTCCTTCTGCTTCTCAGAGGCGACCATACGCTTAACGAAGTCAAAGCTGAAAAGCTCGAAGCGCTCAAGGGCGGATTCCGCTTTGCAACCGACAAGGAAATTGAAGATACCTTCGGTTCTAAACCCGGCTATCTCGGACCTGTCGGCATTCCTAAGGATGTCACCGTTGTTGCCGATACAACCGTTGCCAACATGAGCGACTTCATTGTCGGCGCCAACGAGGAGGGCTACCACATCCGCGGCGTGAACTGGGGCCGTGACCTCAGAGAACCGGATGTTGTTGCTGATATCCGCAACGTCGTGGAAGGCGATGTTTCTCCGGACGGCAAGGGTACGCTCAAGATGCAGCGCGGTATCGAAGTCGGCCACGTATTCTTCCTCGGCGACAAGTATTCTGCTCCGATGAATGCGACTTACCTGGACGAAAACGGCAAGCCCCAGCTGCTTCAGATGGGTTGCTACGGTATCGGTATTTCTCGTCTGCTGGGCGCTGCCATCGAGCAGGGCCACGACGACAAGGGCATCATTTGGCCGGACAGCATTGCTCCGTTCACTGTTGTTATCTGTCCTGTCGGATATGATAAGAGTGAAGAAGTTCAGAAAGCTTCAAACGAACTTTACGGTCGTCTGCGCGAAGCCGGCATTGACGTCATCCTCGATGACAGAGGTCTGCGTCCCGGGGTCATGTTCGCTGACTGGGAACTGATCGGTGTTCCGCATCGCGTCACGATCGGTGACCGCGGCCTGAAGAACGGTGAAGTTGAATACGCTCACCGCGGAGATCTCCAGAACGAAAACGTTCCTGTCACCGAAATCGCTGACAAACTGATCGCCAAGATCAAAGTCCGCTAAGCGAAGAAGCGTTTCCTTTTAGGGCGTCGGAAAACCTGCTGCAGGGATTTTCTGGCGCCCTTTTAATTTCTTTAGGTGTCCTTCCGAGTCTGGCTCAGAAGCCGTCTGCTTCAGCGGCTTTCCTCTGCTTTTCCTTGTATGTATTTATCCTCTGCTTCAGAATTTTTTGTGCGGCTGGGTTGCTGACGATTTCTGCTAACTCTGCCAGTCTTCTTTGACCTATTCGTCTATCGGCGGCTCGAAGAATGTCTGTGAGTCCCCAATGATCTCTTAGTCATTAATTCCGACAAAGGCGTATCAATGTATTCTCGAAGCATGTTCGAAATCTCAGAGGTTTCGCTGCTATACGGATAGATAGATAAAGCTTCGTAAGCGATACGAGAGTTTTCATTTGGGCCTTCGGAATGGATAAAGTACTTCGGATAATCGAAGATGGTTTCTTTGCCTAACGTGATCCAATACCTTGGTAAGTCAGTACTTCCATATTGGCTTCCCATTCGGTAGGCTACACAATGGATCTGAAAGTCTAATTTTGGATCGACAAGTAAATACACTTCTTTCTGTAATTTGCTCCAAGGCCTAATCTTTCTTCTTTGCATCATAGTAGTAGCGAGAAAATTGTCAGCAGGGTTGGGTTATTTCTTCCGACCTTGGTTCACAAGTTATTCTGTCTTTACGAAAGGCGAAATGTTCGCTCTCTAACAGATATAAATATAGTAGTCTTGAGCGAAAAATTTTGACGCATTAAATCAATAAATTCGATTATCAAACTATCGAATTTATAGGATAAAAAAGGCAGTGAAGTAACCGAATTTATAGAAAATCATTTTGAGATATTTTGCCTATGGACTGTTTTTACTAGGCTTTTACCAGCTAGGCCCGTAAAGCACCGTTATTAAGACGGTGAAATAAGGGCCCAGTCCGAAGGACTGGCTATGCTAAATTGGCTCTATCTTTTCAGATCTAGGGGCGGGCTGTCCCGAAGTGAAGTCTGTGGAGAGATGTGAGACCTGAAGGAGTATACGGTTGTGTCCAAGCACGTGAAACTCCTTTTGGAGAACGTGCAAAAACCAAGCTGTACTCCTTTGGGCAATCCCGCTGAAGCAGAAACCCGCCGAGGCAACTTCGACATTAAGCTACGGCTGTCGGAGAAGTGGTAGGAATCCTCTTCATTTATGGAGGGGAGGAAGTCAATAGTAAAAAGCGAACTATGAGGAAAACCCCGTTAGCTCATTACTCAGCTTCAAGTCCCAAATTCAACGGTTAATGCAATGCAAAACTCAACAGCTGGAGTCGGTAGCCGCGTAAGAGGCTGCCGAGTTCAATCAAGAAAGCCTGCGTTCATTTAAACTTTCGCTGAAGGTTTCGACGAGGAACTTACTTGAAGAGTACAAAGCGTGACTACGAAGCTTGGCAAAGAATTTGACATCCAGGAACCTTATCAATACGGAAAACAATCCCGAAGCTTTTTTCAAGGCCTGTGTTGAAGAAGATCTGGGAGATGGATCACTCGTTAGAAGGGCACTTGGCGAAATGGCGAAGGCTAAAGGAATGGTTCAGCTCGCAAAGGAGACAGGTCTCTCAAAGCAGTGTTTGTACAGAGCGCTCAGCCCCGAAGGATCACCTAAATTCGAAACGATATTTAGAATCAGCAAGGCCTTGAAGCTGACGATTCCGACTCATCGAGCCTGATTTAAATTCTCCGATCTCCGCTGCGGCTGGAAAGCTCTAAAAGTTACTCTGTGTCCGCTGGCGCTCTCTTGAAAAGTTTTGTAAGACCGGCAAGCCAGAATTTCACAAAGATGCCGACGCATAACGCCGAAATAACAGTTCCTTCCCGCAGCCCGTGTATTTCGTGGAAAACGCAGTAACTAAGAAGTAAAGCCAACAAAACCAAAATAACGTCATTGGCGATTTTGACGGATGAAAATGGCTTGTGCAGAACCGTACTGACCGCAAGTACGAGTCCTTCCCCGGGTAACGCTGCGGCGCCGGCAAACACTTCTAAAGCAACGCCGAGTCCGAGAACCACGTTTCCAAGCATCGAGACTGCAAAACATTTCCAATAAATATCTGAAGACAAGAACTCAGTGATCTGCATAGATGTATCGATGAAGTAAGAGAAGGCGAATGTGATCGGAATTTGCGAGAGAAGTAGAAGCTTGTTGATGGATTTTCGGAGCAGCGGCCACTGTGCAGCAACAAAGAGCAAGTTAATGAAGAAAGTAGTTTCACCGAAGGTTAAGCCGCTGGCATAAGACGACACTAATGGCAGAGAGCTGATGGGCGTGGTTCCGAGATTGCCTCGAGTCACGAGTGCGATACCTAAACTCATGACGAACAATGTAGCGACGAATATGAACCACGGGCCTAACTTGCGAAACATTTCGGAAAAATTTGAAAGATGTTGGACTTGAGGATTAGAGATTCAAGAAAGAAAAGTCGAAGGGCTGAGCTTCGACTTTTCAGATTGATTAGAGGTTAGAAACCGTTATGTTCCTGCTTTTGCTTCGGACTTCGATGGGGCAGGAACGTCGTTTTCGACTTTGCATATCACTTCCGGCATCGAAATGATATGCAGATCCCTCTGCTGGAACGGAATGTTGATCTTGCGCTTGTTGAATTCACGGAACATCGCGCGACCAATGTTGGACCTCAAAGTCGCGGTGCCTTTTTCGGGGTCGGGAACCCAGAAGTACGACGTCAGTTCAATACCGTCGGCTCCGAAGTTCGTCAGAATGGTGTAGGGCGCCGGATTGATCAGCACGCGCGGCTGTTTTCGGACGATATCGGTCATGAGCTCAATGACTTCATCAATGTCGGCGCTGTAGTCAACGCTCATCATGACGGTCGCACGTCCCGGACCCAACAGGTACGAGGTATTGCGAACGCTGCTGGTGACGAAATTCTCGTTCGGGATAATCGTTACGCTGCCGTCGTAAGCCTTAACAGCTGTGTAGCGCGTCTTGATGTCCGTCACAATACCTTCAACGCCGGAAACGTTCACCAAGTCTCCGATTTTGATGCTCTTATCCAGAAGAATAATGAATCCGCTGACGTAGTTAGAGGCAATTTTCTGTAAGCCGAAACCTAAGCCGACACCGATGGCACCGCCGAAGACACCAAGCACGGTGATGTCAATACCAACGGAAGCCAGACCGATCAGAATCGCAATCGTCACTAAAACGACCTTGACTACCCGGATGATCACAACGCGGACGTTGGACTCCATGGTCGGAAGGCTGTTTATCCATTTCTCAAAGAACTGACCGATCCACTTCGCGATAAAGAGCGCTAAGGCAATCGAGAAGCCGGAAAGGAAGACAGACCAAACCGTTGCGTTGGTGCTTCCCAGCGGAATTTTGGTGGTCTGCATGAATTCGACGCACTTAGGCAGTACACCGACGATCTGAAGCGCGACACCGCCCCAAATCGAAAACGTCAGGAAGTTATCCAGGCTGCTGTTGTATTTGCGCGAAAGTGAGTGCAGCAGAAATACGACTGTGCGGATCACAACGTAGGCCCCGAGAATCAGCCAAGCAATGGATTCCAGCGGCAGGGCTTTCTTAGGAAGCAAGCCGAAAAGTCGCACGGTAAAGGTGCTGACCGCGATGAAGAACATTCCAAGCAGCGGGAAACTCAGCCGCAGAATCAGCGTCTCAATGCCTCGTCTTACCTTTGCCCAGAAAGCGCTCTCGCGATGTTCAGGCTTGACCGGGGCTTCGCCTTCTTCCGCTTTGATCTCGTCGCTTTCGATGATTTCATTGGCGGCTAAGTGCTTAATAATCCGCATGCGGATGTATTTGCCGAGCAGCCAGTGAGCCCAGAATGGAGGCCAGCTGCCAATAGATGATCGGCTGGTTAAGCCCTTTTTCAAACATCAGCAGGAGTTGATCCAGGATGTTTCTGTCGCCGCTTAAAAGTTCTTCTGTCGTAACCGCTGTTTGTGCGACTTTGGCGATTTCGGCGGATGCGGCTGCCGAGGTACTCATAGGCTGTCTCCGTTAGGTTAACGACCGTTTGCGTCGTCAACCGGATCAAATGTCAATGTAATAGAAGAAGGAATGTCTCCTACCGGGGGTTTGGGGAAGGGATTGCACATCAGAATCGCTTTTTCCACCGCCGTATCGAAAGCCTTCAGACCGCTGCTGCTGATCATCCTGGGCGGAACAGCCTTCTGACCGTTCTTGAGCAGACGGACATCGAACTTGGCAACGTACATTCCGCGTTTGGCGCCGGCCGGCGTATTAAACGTAATATGCGGACGGATGCAGGCAACGATACGGTTGTTGTACTGGGCTTGCTGGAAGTTCGTCATGGCGCCGGAGCCTGAACCCATGGCAGATCCGCTCTGGCCGGTTAAGCGGCTGAGCATTTCTTTTCTGCGGGCGGCATTAGCCTGTTCTTGGGCTCTCTGACGATTGAGTTCTTCTTGAGCCTTGCGTTTTTCAGCTAGGGCTTTTTCACGCTGAGCCTTTTCTTCAGCGATCTTGCGTTCGCGTTCCTGAGCTTGTTTCTTGAGTTCTTCCTGCTTGGCTTTGCGTTCGGCTTCTGCTTTTTCTTCAGCCTTACGTTTTTCTTCCGCTAAGCGTTTCTGCTCTTCTTGTTTCTTCAGCTCTTCCTGACGCTTCTGTTCTTCGATGCGTCGTTCTTCTTCCTGACGGCGCAGTTCAGCCTGGCGAGCTTCTTCGGCTTTACGCTGCTCTTCAGCTCGTTTGGCTTCCTGAAGCTGACGTTCGCGCTCAAGAATGCGTTGTTTTTCCTCTTCCTGTTTCTTCTTTTCGCGGTCGAGTCTTTCTTGGACGATGTCCGGATCCTCAAGCAGGTTGGCTTGACGATCTAAATCCGTCTGAGCGATAGGAGGCGGGGGCGGAGGCAGCTGCTGCTGAGGCTCTTCCGGAGCAGGAGGCTCGGGAGCGGGTTCCGGGTCCGGCTGAGGTTCAGGCTGGGGCTCCGGTTCGGGCTGAGGCTCGGGTTCCGGCTCAGGCTGCGGTTCCGGTTGCGTCTCTGCCGGAGCTTCTGCCGCCGGCATATCGCCGTTCCACAGTTCGGCATAGACGGGTCCTGTCGGCTCCGATCTCCATTGCATGGAAACGAAGAGCAGCACAAAAAGAAGCCCGTGGGCGATTAAAGCGAGCACAAAAGCTGTGCCCCAATAACCCTGAGCGCCTGAGAGCCGATTCGCTTGATTCGGAGATAAGTCGTCCATTACTTGGCACCGCTTCCTTCAAGTTGCAATGACAGACCGATACGCGTGATGTTGGCCTTTTGTAGATTGCGCATCACGTCGATGACTTTTTCATATGCGACGGTTTTATCCGCAGCAATGACAACCGGAACCTGATTCCCGTCGGTCTGCATCGATTCGACCGTAGAGACTAACTGAGGGAAATCAACCGGAGTTAATTTCTTTGCGGTATCGCGGATCTGGAGTTTGCCGTCTGGCGAGATAATGACTTCGACAACTTTATCCGGAGTGCGAGCCGCTTTATTGACTTTCGGCAGATCGACGATCGAAGGATTGACGTATGGGGCGGCGACCATCAGGATCACCACGAGAACGAGCATCACGTCAATGTACGGGACGACGTTCATCTCTGCTAAAAGACGTCTTTTGCCGTTACGTGCCATGTTGTGTCCTTAGGCCTGACGCCCCAAAATGTTCTGGAATTCCTGCATGAAGCTTTCGTACTGGCTCGAGAGACGATCCAGACTGTAAGCAAAGCGGTTGTAGCCGATAACGGCAGG
>ENA-OPVV01002075-OPVV01002075.1-human-gut-metagenome-genome-assembly--contig:-NODE-2075-length-12908-cov-1.814129_pt1 | contig 12908 bp, 10 predicted proteins | sample MGYA00241500_ERZ501992 | MGnify/ENA primary metagenome ERZ501992 (study PRJEB25962, sample SAMEA2043052) | human gut metagenome | biome: human gut; feature: human-associated habitat; material: faeces...
TGGTAACGGGTTCGGTTCCCGTCAGTGCCTACTCTCTACACAGAGATTTCGGACTGCCCTCGGAAGGCCATTCAATAATCTGTTTCATACAGGCTTACACCAACACCTGCTCTCTGGAATGATACGAAATTATTTACTCTTCTTCCTCATCGGTTTTGATGTTTTATACTTTACCACAGGAAATCGTTGCTGTCAATCATTTTTTAGAAAAGTATCCGCTGGTTTCTGAAAACTCAATGCCAGGGAAAGAGGATCTATGAAACCATTTTTCGCTAATATAGAAGGATCATATTTCCACAGCTGCACTTCTGCCTGTGTTTCTGCATTCAGAAGTTCTTTACTTCCCGATAGATGAAATGTTTTTTTATTCACTGCATAGCACGGAACTTCTTCTTCCGCGTCTTTTCCGATACGGATAAGTGCCGAATTGCCCGAAAGGAAACGCTCTGAAATATCTGTTCCCTCTTCCAGTTCCTTTTTACTTATAAATACAGTTTCTGCTACAGGAGTACTCAAAGCATCTTCCAGCTGCTGCAGGATCACATTTCGTTCTTCTGTTCCTTTCAGATATTTCTGCACACCGGTTTTGCCGGTTTCAAACAAACCAGTCTCCTCCAGCTGGCGAAACGCACGCGTTACAGTCATCGCTGAACAGCCAAGTATTTTTACCATATCATTCATGTAAAGACAATTTTTCTGCTGATAATACCAGTAGAAGAGCAGTAGCTGTGTAAAGGGCTGAAACGTATCCAAAGTCTTGATTTCCTTTATATATTTTTCCTGAAGATATATTCCCATAAACGGCAGATAAAGCTGGATTCCTACTACAATAAAGGGAAGATGTGCATGAATAAAAGCATCTCTGTGATAACAATCCATCTTATCAAAAACAAACACAACCGGCAGTGATTCCTCCATCTGAATTCGCCGGATCTGCTTTTTAAGCGAACCAATCTGATTCAGCTTTTTCTTCGGGCTGAGAAAAATACAGCGAATATCATCAAGCTCCGCAAGTCGCATATCGTAGCGCTCTGTAATATAAAACGGCAGTTCCAGTTCACCTTTCCAGTGATGAAACTGCACCGATATTCCCAGTATTTTTTCTATATAGCTTTTTATTTGTTCATTCATTTTCTTATTAGTGAAGTCTCCTTTATATCCTTTAAAATCAATATATAACATTATTTTTCATTTTTATCATATGTTATGTTATAACATAATTATTATGTTAAATAAAGTATTTTCAGTAATCTTCTAAACTTTCAATAAAAAAACGTTTAGAATTACATCAAAGGATGATAAGACAAAAAAATCCCCGGGGCTCTGCTTCTCCCCAGGGAAATACGTTTTAAAATCAGTTCTTAAAGCTATGGATTGGTGCCGGAATACGTCCGCCACGTTCTACAAATGCATTACAGGAGAACTGATTCACTGGCATGATCGGTGCATATCCCAGCAATCCGCCAAACTCTACTGTCTCGCCTACTCCCTTACCAATTACAGGAATCAGTCTGACAGCTGTTGTCTTCTGATTGATCATACCGATTGCAGATTCATCTGCAATAATTCCTGCAATAGTAGATGCTTTTGTGTCACCCGGTATAGCAATCATGTCAAGCCCTACAGAGCAGACACAAGTCATAGCTTCCAGTTTTTCCAGTGTCAGCGCGCCAAGGTTTACCGAATCAATCATTCCCTGGTCTTCACTGACCGGAATAAATGCACCGCTTAAACCTCCAACTGCCTGTGCCGCCATAACACCGCCTTTTTTAACCTGATCGTTCAAAAGCGCAAGTGCTGCAGTTGTTCCTGGTGCTCCTACTCTTTCAAGCCCGATTTCTTCAAGGATCTCTGCTACGCTGTCGCCAATTGCCGGTGTCGGTGCAAGAGAGAGATCAACAATTCCAAACGGTACACCCAGGCGTTTAGATGCTTCCTGTGCTACCAGCTGACCTACACGGGTAACTTTAAATGCAGTACGTTTAATCATTTCGCATAAAGTCTGGAAATCAGCACCACGTACGGATTCCAAAGCTGTTTTTACAACTCCCGGACCACTTACGCCTACATTAATGATGCAGTCAGCTTCTGTAACTCCATGGAAAGCACCAGCCATAAACGGGTTATCATCTGGCGCATTACAGAACACAACAAGTTTCGCACATCCAAGGGAATCCTGTTCTTTGGATGCCTCTGCAGTTTCCAGGACAATCTCACCCATCAGTTTCACCGCATCCATATTAATACCTGTCTTGGTAGAACCAACATTTACAGAGCTGCAGACACGTTCTGTTACTGCCAGAGCCTGTGGAATGGAACGGATCAAAAGTTCTTCTACCGGAGTCATCCCCTTGCTAACAAGGGCTGAATAACCTCCAATAAAATTTACACCAATAGTCTTTGCTGCCTTATCCAAAGTCTTTGCAACAGAGACAAAATCTTCTGTAGAATGGCATGCAACTCCACCAACCAGTGCAATTGGTGTGACAGAAACTCGTTTATTTACAACCGGAATACCAAATTCTGCTGCAATCTTATCACCTGTAGCAACCAGATCTTTTGCTTTCGTTGTAATCTTATTGTAGATTTTTTCATTCATAGTATCCAGGTCGCTGTCAATGCAGTCCAGAAGGCTGATTCCCATGGTAATGGTACGCACATCCAGATTTTCCTGCTCAATCATTTTGTTTGTCTCATTAACTTCAAAAATATTGATCATGTCAACTCTCCTTTTCGGTAAGATACGATTAAATACGATGCATTACATTGAAGATATCTTCGTGCTGACAGCGGATCACTACGCCGATCTTATCGCCGATTTCAGAAAGTTCTTTAGAGAGAGCCGCGGCATCTTTGTCAGATTTACTGGTATCTGCAACCATCATCATGTTAAAATACCCCTGTACGATAGTCTGGGAAATATCCAGAATGTTTACATTGTTGTCTGCAAGATATGTACATACTTTTGCAATAATTCCTACGGTGTCATTTCCTACTACTGTAATGATTGTTTTTTTCATGACTTTTTTCCTTTCTGTTATACGGTAACTACATCCGAAACAAAGTCCCGTTTCGCCACCTGAATTCTGAAATCTTTTGATTTGTAAGGGTTGTCTCCCAGTGTTACCTCTGAACAAACAGTTTCATAAGCCAGTTCTTCATAGTTGTTTTCTCTGCTTAGATGTCCCAGAAAAATTGCTTTCAGATTATCATGCAGCAGCCTGCACAACAATCTGCCTGCATTTTCATTGGACAAATGCCCTCTGTCTCCCAGAATACGCTGTTTCAGATAATATGGATATTTACCCACCTGCAACATACGAATATCATGATTTGCTTCCAGAAGAAGCGCATCCAGTCCCTGCAGATTCTCAATAATATAATCATTATATTTTCCAAGATCCGTCGCAATTCCCACAGAATGTCCCTCATGTTCCAGCCGATAACCAACCGGCTGAGCCGCATCATGTGGAATCGTAAATGGGTTTACCTTCAGATCATTGATCATAAATGGTTCGTCTTCCTGAATTTCATGAAAAATCCCCTCTGGAATCTTTCCAAGTGCATTGGTACGCACCATGGCATCCACGGTTCCGGCGGTAGCATAGATTGGAATGCCGTATTTTCTTGAGATCACGCCAAGCCCTTTAATATGATCCGAATGTTCATGTGTGATCAAAATGCCATCAAGGTCACGTCCGGTAAGCTCCAGACTATTCAAGCCAGTTTCCATTTTCTTACCGCTGATCCCGATATCTACCAGTACATGTGTATTGTCAGATCCTACGTAAATACAGTTTCCGCTGCTTCCGCTCGCAATACTGCAAAATCTCATAATAATTTAATCCCCTCTTCTATCTGTTTCCAGGTTGTCTTCAGATCTCCATTATTTATAATAACATAATCCGAATGTTTCCTGAAAAATTCTTCAGAGCCCTGTCGGGCGATGATACTCTCAGCTTTTTCTCTTGTATAGCCACGGCTATCCATCAAACGCCGAATACGGATTTCTGCATCCGTATGAATATACCAGACATTGTTACAAAATTCCTCATAATGTTCTTCCAGAAGAAGTGCTGCCTCTATCACAAGCAATCTGCAACCTGCCTGTCTCTGTTTTCGGATTTCCTCTAAAATATATGTTTTGACAGCAGGATGAATAATAGCATCAAGACTTTGGCGCATTAACTCATTACCAAATACTATATCAGAAACCTGCTTTCGGTCAATAGTTTTATCGTTTTTTATTATTTGTCTGCCAAATAATGCAATTACATGCTCATAGCAGAGTCCACCTGGTTCCATAACCAGATGTCCAATCTTATCTGCCTGAATCACATACGCATCATATTTCTGACTTAAGTAATCCAGAATCGTACTTTTGCCGGCGCCCACACCGCCGGTAATTCCTATGATTTTCATTTGTTACGCCTCATTATTTTGCTTCATACCAGCTGTTTCCTTCATGCATATCAACATCCAGTTCTACAGAAAGATGTACAGCTCCCTTCATTTCCTCTTCAAGGATGCGGGATACTGTTTCCACTTCCTCCTTCTTTGTTTCGATCAGAAGCTCATCATGCACCTGAAGAACCAGTCTGGACTGCAGCCCTTCTTCTTTCAGGCGCTGATATACCCGATTCATCGCGATTTTGATAATATCAGCGGCTGTGCCCTGAATCGGCGAATTCATTGCCACACGCTCTCCAAAAGATCTCTGCATAAAGTTACCGGATTTCAGTTCCGGAATCGGTCTGCGGCGTCCAAGCATTGTAGAAACATACCCCTTTTCTTTTCCATCCGCTACAAGTCCATCAAGAAATCCTTTGATCTTTGGATAAGTTTCAAAATATTTTTCGATATATTCAGCAGCTTCTTTTCGTGTGATACTCAGATCCTGACTCAGGCCAAAAGAGCTGATGCCATACACGATTCCGAAGTTAACTGCTTTGGCATTTCTTCGCTGCAGATCTGTAACCTCATCAAACGGTACATGAAATACTTGTGATGCAGTCAGTCTGTGGATATCTTCCGCCTCTCTGTATGCCTGAATCAGTTTCTCATCGCCTGACATATGTGCCAACACACGAAGTTCGATCTGTGAATAATCTGCATCCAGAAATACATACCCATCTTCCGGCACAAAAACTTTGCGGATCAGACGTCCAAGCTCCATACGCACTGGAATATTCTGCAGGTTCGGTTCAGTGCTGCTGATACGCCCGGTCGCTGTAATCGTCTGATTAAAAGTAGAATGAATTCTGCCATCCGCTTCAATCACTGCACTTAGACCATCTGCATAAGTAGATTTCAGCTTGGTAAGCTGTCTGTATTCCAGAATATCATTAACGATTGGCTGCTCTGGCGCAAGTTTTTCCAAAATATCAGCAGCTGTAGAATAGCCCGTCTTTGTTTTTCTTCCACCAGGGATACCCATTTTTTCAAAAAGAATCACGCCAAGTTGTTTGGGAGAATTGATATTAAACTCTTCTCCAGCCTGTTCGTAGATCAGCTTTTCAAGTTCTGCGATACGAACTTGGAGTTTCTCTCCATAAGATTTAAGTTCCTCGCCTTTGACACGAATCCCCCATTTTTCCATAGAATCCAGTGTAAAGATTAATGGAAGTTCAATTTCTCTGTAAACATTCCACATTTCTGTTTCTTTTAAGGCATTTTCAATCGGTTCTCTGGTTGCATATGCCGTATAAGCCAAATGACACGCATAAGACATCAATCCATCAGAGGATTTTTCCCAGGCTGCCTTTAGAGAATCTTTGCCGAGCAGATCCGTTCGCGTCGGAAGTAAGGCTCCATCAAGATATTCTCTTGCAATATCGTCAAATGTATAAGAAGATTTTAATGGATTCAGAAGATATACTGCCACACCTGTATCAAATACATGGCCTGCATCCTCGAGTCCAACGTGTTTCAACATAGATTTTACATCTATGGAACAGAGAATTGTACTGTCAGCGATTTCCTTCAATGCTGCACAAATATAATCACCGGTAAGCAATCCCTCAACCGGAACATAATAAATTTCTCCTTTGGTAAGAGCTATTCCAAGGCCATATACGCCTTCTTTATCAGAAAGCAATGCCACACCGATATAATTTTTCTCAGCAGCTTTCTTAAACAGTGCTTCTGCGCCTCCAAGATCACTGCAGGTAAAAAAATTCTGCTCAATCGTGTTCTCCGGTACAGCTGAAGTATCAAATCTTCCAAGAAGATTTTTAAATTCCAGCTGTTTACAGAGCTGATACGCTTCCGGAGTATAAAGATTCCCAAGTCTCGCCTCTTCATATACATATTCCAGCGGACTTTCTGTATTGATCGTAGCAAGTGCCTTGCTAAGTTCTGCAAGATCATAATGCTCTCTCAACGATTCCCGGGCTTTATTTGGTTTTATTTCTTCCAGATGTACATAGGCATTTTCAATTGTTCCAAACTCAACGATCATTTTGGTTGCCGTCTTTTCACCAACGCCTGGAATTCCCGGAATATTATCTGCCGAATCTCCCATCAAAGCCTTTAATTCTATAATCTGTGGCGGTGTTACCTGATATTTTTCAAGGACTTCTGCTGCATGAAAATTTTCGATAGTTGTCTTTCCTCTTGAGGTTTTTGGCAGACGAATCATAACTTTTTCTGTTGCCAGCTGAAGAAGATCTCTATCACCTGACAGGATTGTAACATCCATTCCTTCTTTTTCACTTCTGACAGCCAGAGTTCCCAAAAGGTCATCTGCCTCATATCCTGCTTTTGAAACAATTTTTATTCCCATTGCCGTAAGCATTTCCTTCATCAACGGAACCTGCTCTCTAAGTTCCTCCGGCATTGGTTTACGTGTTCCCTTATATGCTTCGTACATCTTATGGCGGAAGGTAGGCTCATGAAGATCAAAAGCAACTGTCAGATACTGCGGTTTCTCCTCCTCCAGGATACGAAAAAGGATATTTAAAAAGCCATAAACCGCACCTGTATGTTTTCCCTCTGCATTGGTCAGATCCGGAAGTCCATAAAAAGCGCGGTTCAGAATACTGTGTCCGTCTATCAATAATATCTTTTCACTCAAAATAATATCCTCCTGTATCATGTTATAAAAAGTGCGTTACTTCCATTACAAGAAATACAACAAATAATGCAGCCGCGATCACTACTGCCATAAAAAAAATCACAGACAAAAAATGCAGCCATCTTTTCTGGCGGATATATCTGCGTGATCGACGGATATCCTGTTCCAGAAGTTCCCGAAAATCAAGGACCGTACCATCTTCCTTCTCATCCAGCTGCTGAATTGCCTCATGAACGATAAAATATGTCTCCAACTCATCATAACAGGAAGAACAATGCTCTATATGATCCAGAAATTCTTCCAGTTCGTCTGTGGACAATGTATGCTTGATATATCTGGCAACCAGTGTTTCTGCCTGTCTGCAGTCAATACCTGACAACGTTCTTCCTCCTTTTTTCAATATCATATTACTGAAAAGATTATAATTTCACTGTTTTGTAGTATAACACAAAAAGAGACGTTTCACAACGAGAAACGTCTCTTTCGTACAGCTGCTGTTCATAGTAATTCACATGGCAATATTATATCTTATCGGTTTCCTCTTCGGAAGTTTTCAAAGTATCTTCTACCACTGGTGTAGGAGTTTCGAGAATCTTCATAAATTCTTCTCCGGTAATCGTCTCATGCTCATACAGATACTGCGCAAGTTCATGGAGTTTGCCGATATTATCCTGAAGAATCTTCAGCGCTTTTTCATGCTGTTTGCGAACAAGTTCCACAACTTTTTTATCCAGCATTGTCTGTGTTTCAAAAGAGCATGTCAGGCTGGAATCACCACCCAGATATTGATTGCTGACACTTTCCATCGCAACCATATCAAAATCATCACTCATGCCATAACGCGAGATCATGGCTCTGGCAATCTTTGTTGCCTGCTCAATGTCATTGGAAGCACCTGTTGTGATCGAATGAAAAATCAGTTCCTCTGCAGCACGACCGCCTGTAAATGTTGCTATCTTATTTTCCAGTTCTTCTTTACTCATCAGATAATGTTCTCCATCATCTACCTGCATCGTATATCCAAGAGCACCGGAAGTACGTGGTATAATCGTAATTTTGTGTACCGGTGCAGATTCTGTCTGTTTAGCTGCTACCAAAGCGTGTCCGATTTCATGATAAGATACGATCAGTTTTTCTTTATTAGAAAGAACACGGTTTTTCTTTTGATATCCGGCAATTACAACTTCAATACTTTCTTCAAAATCTGCCTGTGTGGCAAATTTACGTCCATCACGTACTGCACGAAGCGCCGCTTCATTGACAATATTGGCAAGTTCAGCTCCGGAAGCGCCGGCAGCAGCCTTCGCTATATCATCAAAACGAACGGTATCTGCAATCTTGATTTTCTTTGCATGTACCTTCAAAATCTCCTCACGGCCCTGAAGATCCGGAAGTTCTACCGGAATTCGTCTGTCAAAACGTCCCGGACGAAGAAGTGCAGGGTCAAGAGAATCCGGACGGTTTGTTGCCGCAAGAATTACCACGCCTTTGGATCCATCAAAGCCATCCATTTCTGTAAGGAGCTGATTCAAAGTTTGTTCACGTTCATCATTGCCACCTGTAAATCCAGCTCCATCACGTTTCTTACCAATTGTATCAATCTCATCAATAAATACAATACATGGTGCTTTTTCATTTGCCTGTTTAAAAAGATCACGTACTTTGGCCGCGCCCATACCAACAAACATTTCTACAAACTCAGATCCCGAAATAGAGAAAAACGGAACTTCAGCTTCACCTGCAACTGCCTTGGCAAGAAGAGTCTTACCTGTTCCAGGAGGACCCACAAGCAGTGCACCCTTTGGCATAGACGCCCCAATTTCTGTATACTTCTGCGGATTATGCAAATAATCAACGATCTCCGTCAGAAGATCTTTTGCCTCATCTTCACCTGCAACATCAGAAAATTTAATTCCTGTAGAAGATTTCACGTATACCTTGGCATTACTTTTGCCAAAAGACATTGCCCCACCAGGACCGCCACCCATAGATGACATTATCTTCTTACTCAGCCAGCGACCAATAAAAATAAAGATCACGATTGGTACTACATAGCTGAGAAGCAGTGTCATCAGTATAGAAGGACTTTCCGGAAGAACTTCATCCATTGTTACCCCTGCATCCAACAGGCGATTAACCAGATCAGAGTCATCCATCTTGACAGTTTTACACAGAACCATATTCCCGGAATTACTGTCTTTCATCTCATAATATATATAATTTTCTTCTACTGTAGCCTTTGTTACATTCCCATCTTCAACATTTTCAATAAACGTAGAATAGTCCGTCTTCTGCACGCTTCGTTCCTGTACGGCCGGAACAACCAGCATATTCAGAAGAACGATGATAACACCTGCAATGATATAATATACATACATAGGCATTTTCTCTGGTTTTTTGTTCCCAAACTTCATTTATCTTTTGTCCTCCAAATCTTCGAAAGTCCCGGTATTTAGTATCTCCGGATTCTTTCAAAATCATTTATGTCATGTACCATATCATTTTTCTTTCCAAGATTCAATGTCCATTCTATGAAATTTTATAAACTTTTCATAAAAAAGCTACAATGTTGATAATCAAAAAAAGCTCTCTGATTATCAGAGAGCCTAAGTTAAATGCCGCTGGCCGGACTCGAACCGGCACGGTTTCCCGCTTGATTTTGAGTCAAGTGCGTCTGCCAATTCCGCCACAGCGGCAAATGAACTGAAAAATATAATATCATAATTCTCAGTCCATTGCAAGCATTTTAGATAGAAATACAAATATTTTTATTTGTTTTTATTTGTAAAGTCTGTCTTCATCTTCAAGTATTTTTTCATAAATCGGGAAACAGTCAAATGTCGCAAAATAATCTCTTGGAGTTTCCGCACGACGGATCATATCAAAAGTTCCATCTTCATGAAGAAGAATTTCCGCAGATTTCAGTTTGCCATTGTAGTTATATCCCATGGCAAATCCATGTGCACCTGTATCATGGATAACAAGAAGATCTCCCATATCAATCTTTGGAAGATAACGGTCAATTGCAAATTTATCATTATTCTCACAAAGAGAACCTGTAATATCATAAAGATGATCACATGGCTGATCTTCCTTGCCCATAACTGTAATATGATGATAAGCACCATACATTGCCGGACGCATAAGGTTTACCGCACATGCATCTACACCGATGTATTCTTTGTGTGTATGTTTCTCATGAATTGCTTTTGTAACAAGGCATCCATAAGGTCCCATCATGAAACGCCCAAGTTCCGTATAGATAGCAACATCTCCCATTCCTGCCGGAACAAGAACCTCTTCGTATACTTTACGAACGCCCTCTCCAATCACACGAATGTCATTCGGTGTCTGGTCCGGTCTGTATGGAATACCGATTCCACCGGAAAGGTTAATAAATCCGATATGTGCTCCTGTTTCTTTCTGAAGCTTTACTGCAAGTTCAAACATGACTTTGGCGAGCATCGGATAATATTCATTCGTTACTGTATTGCTGGCAAGAAATGCATGAATACCGAAATTCTCTGCTCCTTTTGCTTTCAGAGTGCGAAATGCTTCAAAAATCTGCTCCGTTGTCATTCCATATTTAGCATCTCCCGGGTTATCCATAATATCATTGCTGATTTTAAAGACTCCGCCTGGATTATAACGGCAACTGATCGTCTTCGGAATATATCCGACCGCTTTTTCAACTGCTTTAATATGGGTAATATCATCCAAATTGATAATGCCACCGATTTCATTTGCATAACGGAATTCTGCTTCTGGTGTATCATTAGAAGAAAACATGATATCACCTTTTTTGCAGCCGATTGCTTTGGACAGCATCAGTTCTGTCATAGAAGAACAGTCACATCCACAGCCATATTCCTGAAGAATCTGAATCAAATACGGATTCGGAGTTGCTTTTACTGCAAAAAATTCTTTAAATCCTTTATTCCATGCAAAAGCTTCTTTCAATGCTTTTGCATTTTCGCGAATTCCTTTTTCGTCATAAAGATGAAAAGGTGTCGGATATTTTTCAGTGATTTCCTGAAGCTTTTCCAAAGTTACAAACGGCTTTTTTTTCATATTTTTATCTCCTCGTTATATTGGCATTATTTCACATGCTGGTGTGTAAACAGATGATCCTGGCAGTACTCATAATTACCATTGCATTTGGAACAGAAACGAAATTCCAGATTCGGATCATCCTTCTCTGTACGACCACAAATTGCACATTTATGTTTGGTAATACCACCTGTTGCCGGATTTACTCTGCTCTGTGCCATTGCCTTCTTAAACTCTCTGCGTCGGTGTACCTCTTTAGGATTATACCGATGCATGTTTCTGTTACTGAAAAAGAACAGAACAAAATTCAAGAGAGATGCAAGGATCGGAACAGCCATAACCCACAGACCAACTCTTACATATGAAATCATATTATAAACAATGATCGCGCCATATACCCATGCCATCCATTTCATTTTGATCGGGATCACAAACCACAGAAGGATCTGCATATCCGGATAGCATGCCGCATAAGCAAGAAATACAGAAAGACTGACATAATAGGTCGTAAAAACACTTCCACCGATCATATAAGTCATTCCATCGATCACAACAAAACCACCTGTCACAAAATAAGTGATAAACGCTGCAATCAAAACAAAGAGAAGCCCGGAAAATATATACAATGTATACCGGAAGCTTCCCCAGGTACGCTCAAGAGAGGTACCGATCGGATAATAAAAGAACAGAATAGAAATCGCAAACAATAGGAAATTACCGGTGCTTGGTGGATAGATCACCCAGGTGACCAGACGCCAGATCTGTCCCTGCAGAATCTTGGAAACATCCAGACTCATCATACTGAGCAGCGATGGGTTCATATAAGTGAGCAAATACCCTATCACATAACAGATAATAATATACACTGTCAGATTCGTTATTCCACCATGTCTTCCAAATTTGCGTTCCAGTTTATCGATCCAATTCATAAAATCACTTCTTCTCCTTTTTCAGTTAATAAGTACTGTTCGGAAAGATGAATACCTGCCTTATCAAAAATATTTCTTTTTTGACAGGAAAAGTGCTGCAATGATACTGGCCGCAATAGAGACCAGAATTACGATCAGGAATCCCCAAATCGTACTGGAGAAAGGCATTCCGGACGGTGCCAGGTTCATTCCATATGCACTAAAGATGATCGTCGGAATACTCATAACGATCGTGATCACAGACAAAATTTTCATAACATCATTCAGGTTATTGGATATAACAGATGCAAACGCATCCATCATACTCTGCAGGATACCGCTGTATATATTCGCCATCTCAATTGCCTGTGTATTCTCAATGATAACATCTTCAAGAAGTTCTGTATCTTCAGGATATTTCTTAATGCTCTCCAGCTTGATCAGCTTCTCGAGCACCGCTTCATTTGATCTCAGTGAAGTAGTAAAATACACCAGAGATTTTTCCAGTTCCAAAAGCTCAATCAGTTCCTGATTTCGCGGAGAAAAATGAAGTTTTTCCTCAACCTGTTCACTTTTCTTGTCAATAATACGCAGATAACGCAGATACATGCTGGAATTACGATACAGTATCTGAAGAATAAAACGTGTCTTCATATAAGTGAAGAAATTACGTACACGGCCCTCCATAAAACGTGTCAGAACCTGTGTATCCTCCAGGCATACCGTAAAGATCATTTTATCAGTAACAATAATACCAAGTGGGATCGTACCATACCAGTCTTTATCATTTCGCTCTTCGATCATAGGAACATCAACCAGAATCAGAGTGTAAGTATCCTCCACCTCAATACGTGACCGTTCTTCTTCATCCAAAG
>ENA-OPVV01002081-OPVV01002081.1-human-gut-metagenome-genome-assembly--contig:-NODE-2081-length-12869-cov-2.432262_pt1 | contig 12869 bp, 18 predicted proteins | sample MGYA00241500_ERZ501992 | MGnify/ENA primary metagenome ERZ501992 (study PRJEB25962, sample SAMEA2043052) | human gut metagenome | biome: human gut; feature: human-associated habitat; material: faeces...
CTTGTGTTCTCGCATTGCTGTCTCTCCTTTTATGGTTAGATTTATCTAACCAGTACGTGCACATTGACAAGTTAGGTTCTGCTAACTCATGTATTTAGGAAAAGCCGCATTTCTGCGGCCTTTCGGCTTATACAAATAGCTTGCTGCAAGCATCACACATCTGTATTTTCAGCCACTGAGGATAACGCCTCTCGATCTACTCCTTATGGAAACAGCCAAAATCTATTTTCACACCATTGCGGTGACTTTTGCCTTCTTATCCATATTATATCATGCTCACTTCTTTTTTGCAAGGACGGTCATGCCAAGATCCACGATGATTTTTCCAATCGTTTTGCTTTGCATTGGGGTTGACCTCCTATCCTTTATTGGTTCCTTATCGAATGAAATTTGTCATTTCCCACGGTTCTTCCGGGGGCAGAGGCACCAGCTTGCTGCCTACCTCTTTGCACTTGAGAAAATAAGCCATATTATGGCCCAGTGTTCGAAGAGTCGCAAGGCCCTCATGGTCCTGCATTACTTCCTGCGGTGTTGTTCCATGCACCATGTTCCAATAACGAGACGTAATAATAGGCATCTGCATCAGACCAAAATACTTGTTCAGCTGATCCCATGTAGCCGTCGTTCCGGCTCATTATATACCTCTGCCGTTGCCTGTGGGGCATCACCCGGCTGATAGTCTCCGCTGCAGGTTTCAAATAGAATCGTCTGCCGCCTCCGTTCAAATCAGCATAAAAAGCACGGTCCAGAAAAGAAGTGATTGCACCGGCAGCTCCTGCCCAGTGGACCGGCGTTCCGAACACAAAGCCATCATAATCCTCTGCCAATGACAAAAAATCGTTTATCGTATCCTCAAACACGCAGCGATTGCGGTCATTGCACTTGTGACAGGCGATACAGCCGGAAATCGGCTTATTGCCAATCCAGAACGTATCGGTATCAATCCCGTTCTGATTGAGCGCCTCCGACACCGCACACAGTGCTGTATAGGTGCAGCCTTCCCGGTGAGGGCTGCCATTTACAAGCAATACCTTCATGATTCATTCTCCTCCTTGGTGTGAGACAAGACCCAGTTTAAAACATTATCTTCCCCAAAAACCACATTGCCGCCGCCATGATAATTGCTGGTAACGCCCCGCTGAGCGAACCATTCGTCATTTGGTGTCTGGATCTGAAGAACATTGCTGATCTGCTCCTCGCTCCATCCAGCTTCCTCATAGGCATCATGGAGACTGTTGTAAGCACTCCATGCCCGCTGGGAACCATAATACTCATCATGTTCTGCCATAAAAATATAGACAGCCGTGCCATTTTCCGCAATGGGCGCATAGTCCCCATCCCACTGAGATGCTCCGTGGAGATAGGCTGCATAGAGGTCCGGGCGCATAGATACTGCCTGAGACATGGTTTCCCCGCCAGCGGAATAGCCCGCAGCATACACCCGAGACACATCCACAAAAAAGTTAGCAAGGAAATATTCCGTCAGCTCAATGGCCTGCCGAGCCGACGTATCATGCCAATCCGTCAGCTGGGCAGACACAACGATCATATCCTCCTGAAGCTGCGTCCAGCATAGGAACCCATCCCAGTCCAGGTTCGAACCGGAAGATTCTCCTCCAAACCACATCATGTCATAGCCCGGCATGACCATCATCAGCGGGTATTTCTTTTGCGTATCGTAATCCTCCGGAAGATAATAGCTGTAATGGATCGTCCCCGTTTCGCCCTCCAGAATCTGTTCTGCAATAATCCCTGTTTTCATGGACGATTTTTCCTCGCCAGAGGAGATGGCACTGGCTGCATCAGTCTCCGGTTTTATTGTTTCCGATGGCTCAGAGGATACTGTTTCTTCCAGATGCACTTCAGCTGAAGGGAAAGCCGTACATCCGGTACTGTCTAAATTTCAGCCAAATCTGCCTTTATGTACTCCGCCATCTGGTGTGCGATTTCTCTGGTATTCCCATTGGAGACAGAGTAGTAAACAACCAGTATCCTGCTCATTGGGCTTTCCCCCTTTATACGATTCGCGTTTTGCCCATATTGGTGAGCATTTCCACTGTGGAAGGATCGTAATGGTCAAAGAACAGACTCTTTCCTTCATCCAGAGTGCGGATGGCCTCCATATCTGCTTCACTCAGGGAGAAGTCAAATACATCCAGGTTCTGTTCCATCCGCTCTTTGTGAGTGGATTTTGGGATCACGACTACATCGGACTGGATCAGAAACCGCAGGGCAGTCTGTGCAGCCGTTTTTCCGTACTTTTCGCCAATTTCAACTAGTACAGGGTTGGTAAAACAGTTTTTCTTCCCTTCGGCAAAGGGGCCCCATGCCTCGTGCTGCACACCGTACTTTTTCATGTATTCGTGCGCAGTTCGCTGTTGCTGAAACACATGGGTTTCCACCTGATTGACCATGGGTGCAATTTCTGCGAACTGACACAGATCGATCAGTCGGTCCGGGTAGAAGTTGGACACGCCAATAGCCCGCAGCTTTCCCTCTTTGTATGCTTCCTCCATGGCTCGGTATGCGCCGTAATAATCTCCAAAAGGCTGATGGATCAGCATCAGGTCAAGGTAGTCGGTTTTCAGCTTGTGCAGGGATTTGTCGATGGATGCCTTTGCCTTTTCATAACTGGCGTTGGACATCCAGATCTTGCTGGTGAGGAACAATTCCTCTCTGGGTACGCCACATTTCTGGATAGCATTGCCTACCGCTTCCTCGTTTCCGTAGGACTGAGCGGTATCAATCGCGCGATACCCCACTGAGATTGCATCCAGTACACAGCGCTCGCATTCTTCGTTCGAGACTTGGAAAACGCCGTATCCCAGTTTTGGCATTTTAACGTTGTTATTCAATAATACATATTCCATCATAGATAACTTCCTTTCTGTGGTTTCACAACACTTCTCCAGGCATTGCCTGGATAATCTTTTGTTTCTGATTCTATTGTAAAGGTTTCTGTAAGGTTACAGAAGTCTCGATTCGTTATAAAGTATTAACCTTTAGCTTTCCACTAATACGAAAACAAGGTACCTGTTGAAACAGATACCTTGCCTTGTAAAATCATTCTATTGATTAGACGAATATGCCCGTTTATGGCCGGGTGTAGCGCACCCATAACACATTCGGTACAACTGTCTGCACCTCTTTAAGATGAAATGCAGTCGGTGGCCAAGATGGCAGAAAATCAACTTGGGTAAAGGAACTGACACCGTTGCCGCCGTCGGCTACCGGGGCAATGACTAGACTCAACTCGTCCACCAAATTTTCAGCCAAAAACGATCCATTGACGATCCCGCCGCCCGCCAGCATCAGTTTGTTGATGCCAAACAGTCGATGCAGTTTCTCCAAAAGCAGAGTGCAGTTCAGTCGTTTCTCGCCGGCAAACAGATAGGAAACCCCTTGATTCTGTAAATAGGACAGGTATTCTGGAGCCACCTGCTCCGTCAGCGCCTCGATCACATGGGCGGCGGGGCGGCCCTTTTTTTCGATGGACAATCCGAAATAGGCCAGCTGACCCTGTGGGTCCACTGCAACAATGAAATTGCCCATGGCCTTGCCTGTCGGGTTTACCCAATCCGCTCGGGGCGGAGTGGACATCACAGTGGGTAGCTGCCCCACCTTTCCCTCGGCATATCCCCCCAGCATGGTAGTTGTGCCGTATAAGGTGGCCTGACATCCGTAAAAACTTCGCAGTTCCCCATAGGCTTTTATCGCCGGAACTGTTTCAGGCACACCGAAAAACGTACCGTCAATCTTTCCGTCCAGAGAAGTGAGCATATGGCACACAACAAAAGGGTGTTCCATCTTATTCCTCTCCATAGACATCTTTTGCCATCCGCAGAGCCGCCCACGCCTTGGGCCAGCCAGCATAGAAAGCAAGCTGGGTCAATGCCTCGCTCATCTCGGTGGCGGTTACACCGTTGGCCTTGGCCCGCTCAATATGATGAAGAAGGGATGTATCCAGAATTCCGCTGGCCATCAAGGCGGAGACGGTAATCAGGCTACGGTCACGGGGCGAGAGCTTATCCTCTCGCGACCAAACCTCTCCAAAGAGGACATCATCGTTTAATTCCGCAAATTTAGGGGCAAATTTGCTCATGGCATCTCTGCCTGCTGTTACTTTATCCATGATAATCTCATCCTTTCTATCGGATTTATTTTAATTTAGTATATTCTGCTTCATCTACCGGCTCCAGCCACTCGGCTTTGGAACCTGGAACGGAAATCGCTATATGGGCAAACCAACTGTCAGGAGCCGCCCCATGCCAGTGCTTTACCTCGGGCGGAATGTTAACCACATCTCCAGGGTTCAATTCCTGAGCGGATTTGCCCCACTCCTGATAATAACCCCGACCCGCCGTACAAAGAAGGATCTGACCGCCGTTATGGTGGATGTGCCAGTTGTTCCGGCAACTGGGCTCAAAGGTCACGTTGGAAACAGACACGCCCATATCACTCAGGGGGCACAGATAACTGGCCCCTCTGAAATACTGCCCGGCCACCGTGTTGGGACTGCCCTGCGGGAACAGATTGTGAAATTCCTTATTCATATCATTCGCCCCCTTATTTCAACTTGCCGCCATCGCTGAACGCATTGCCCACACGCTCACCCAGCACATGGTACCCATTGTTGGCTGGCTCAAAAGAGATGGGCTGGAATTTGCTCATATCCAGCTTCCCATCGCTGTCCAGTACGCTTTCGTCAATGCTCACATTCACAATCTGACCGATGATGTTGCCGTCCTCGCTCACTTTCAGGAGTTTGCACTCCAGAGCTACCGGCAGCTCATCGATGAGGGGCGCATCCACCGATTCGCTCTTGGTGCAATGGAAGCCAGACTTCTCCATCTTTTTCGGCTCATTATTTGCGGACACCATGCCAACATAGTCCGCAGAAACCGCATAGGCAGCGTCAGCAAAACTGACGGTAAACGCTCCCTTTGCCTGGATATTCTTGGTGGTCTTATGACCAGCGCTCAGACACAGTACTACCTTGTCTGCATCGTACAGGCCGCCCCATGCGGCATTCATGGCATCAGGATTGACGTTTTCATCATAGGTGCCGATCACAAGCACCGGCAGCGGATAAAACCAGGATTTTGTTCCAAAATTCTTACGCATTGCGAATCCCTCCTTATTTCTGCTCGTCTACAGGCGGAACCATTTCCGCATACTTCTTCAGCATTTCCGGTGTACTGGTGTAATATCGCTTCTGCTTGTCCAAAGCAGTGATTTTAGCCATTTCATCATCTGTCAACGCAAAGTCAAACAGGTTGAAATTGTCTTTGATATGGACCGGGTTCTTGGAGCCAGGGATCACGATATTGCCGGCCTGAATGTGCCAGCGCAGGATGATCTGGGCATTGCTCTTGCCATACTTTTTGCCAAATTCCGTGAACAACGGTTCCTGGATCAGCGCCTTGTCTCCATGACCCAGAGGATACCATGCCTGGATGACGATGCCTTCTTTATCCAGAAATGCCTTCAGTTCCTTCTCCTGCGAGTAGGGGTGCACCTCTGTTTGGAGCACGGCAGGCTTTACCTCGCAGATGTCCAGAATCTCCTGCACCTGCTCCGGGGTAAAGTTGGAAAGGCCAATGGCGCGCACCTTGCCCTCTTTGTAGGCTTTCTCCATAAGCCGGTAACCTGCGACATAGTTGCCTGCGGGCTGGTGGATCAGCAGCAGGTCAATGTAGTCTGTTCCCAGGCGCTGGAGCGTCTTTTCTACCGCATCTTTCTGCTCATAAAAACTGGGCCACAGTTTGGTTTCCAGAAAAATCTCATCTCTCGGAATCCCAGATTTCCTCATAGCCCGGCCAACGGCTTTTTCGTTCACATAGGCATTGGCCGTGTCAATCAGGCGGTATCCGCACTGAAGAGCGGAGAGGACGGATGCCTCCGCTTCATCCGGAGTAAGCAAAAAGGTGCCAATGCCTGCCATGGGCATTTTGATTCCGTTGTTCAAAGTTGCGTATTCCATAAATAAATCCTCCTAAAAAGTGATTGCTTGTTTGTACCGATACAAACAGTGTTTGCCAAAATTTGTGGCTGGCGGTTCAATACACCAATGCCGTAAAGGAAAAAGTAACCAACTTCCACCGTTTTTCATCCTGGGTGTACACTTCCGTCACCATAAAGTGGTGAGTGGTTTCCTTCCCGTCCAGCAGTAGGCTGTAATCGCAGTCAGTAAGCACCACTCCCGTATCTCCAAACAACTCAGCCTTCTGACTGTGGAAGGTAATATTCGTAGGTTGAAAGGCCCCACTGGTGTAAAATTCGATTTCCTTGTCCAGTTTGCAGGTGATGCCAATATGGACAAAGTTGCAGTCAGGATGAGCACAGGCTCGCATCCCCACTTCGTCGGCGTGTTCCATAGCTTCCCAAAACTGCCGAGATATATCAAGTAGCGTTTCGTTCATGAGCATACTCCTTCCGTTTATTTTAAAGGCGTTCCACCGAATACCGCAGACATATCCATATGATCCAGTGCGTCGTCCAGAGCGCGCACCTCATTGGGCGTCAGAAAAACAGATGCGGCCCCAGCATTTTCTTTTATGCGATCTTCCTTGCGAGTGCCAGGGATGGGTACAATCCACGGGTGCTTACACAACATCCAGGCCATGGAGATCTGGGCCGAGGTTGCTCCTTTTTCCGCAGCCATATCTGTGAGCAGTTTCAAAAGTGCGGCATTTTGGTCCACAGCTTTGTCAGTGAACTGGGGCATAGCAGCACGGTAGTCGGTGGCGGCATCAAAGCGCTGCCCCTTGCCATATTGCCCGGTGAGGAAACCATTGGCCATAGGGGAAAAAGCCACCAGGCCCACGTCCAATTCTTCCAAAATGGGGAATAACGGTTCATAATGCCGTGCCATCATAGAGTATCGGTTCTGTACCGCCGTCACCGGGCACACGGCATGAGCCCTCCGCAGGTAGTCTTCATTTGCCTCCGAGATGCCCCAGTGAGTAATTTTGCCTTCCTGGATCAGATCAGCCATCACCTCCGCCACAGTTTCCGGCTCTACGTTGGGGTCGATTCTGTGCTGGAAATACAGGTCAATGTGATCGGTTCCGAGCCGTTTCAAAGATCCTTCCACAGATTTGCGGATGGTCTCCGGGCGGGAATCCGCCACCAGAGGCAATGGAACCTTTCCGCTCTCCTGGTCAAACCGCAGGCCAAATTTCGTGGCGATTACCGTATGATTCTTTACATCTGCCAGTGCTTTGCCCACCAGCGTTTCATTTACATGGGGGTCGGCGGCGGTACCGTACACCTCAGCGGTATCAAAAAAAGTATAGCCCAAGTCAAAGGCACGACGGATTAGACGGACAGCCTCTGCTTCCTCCGTAGGCGCACCGTAGGCATGAGAAAAGCCCATGCACCCCAGGCCTACAGCAGATACGTTCAAATCAGTGCCAAGTGTTCTCATCTGCATCATCTTTCTCTCCTTTGTGATTCTATTGTAATCCATTGCGAAAAAAAACAGAAGTCTCCATTGGTTATGGAGTGATAAGTCAAAGGTTTTAACTTCTTCGGATTCCGGTATATTTCCTTGAGATTTTCAGAAAAGAGCAGACTCTCCCCGAAAGCGGAAGAATCTGCTGCTATACGGATAGTCATGAGGCAATCCGTGTTGTTAGTTATCATCTACATCTTCCGGCATAGTGAAATAGGCGATCAGAATATTGCTATCTGAGTTGGGACTGACCGTTTCCTGCTCCATGGTATTGGAAGAGGACTGTGTTGCATCCGAATCTGTTTCCGGAGGCTGGACTGTGGAAGATTCTGTACTTGAAACCTGGTCGGGCCCCGAAGTCTCGCTGCTGAAAGCGGAAAAGCTTAAAAGAAGTATTCCTGCAAGAAAAAAGGGAAAAATACGCTTCATAGGGGTCCTCCTTCCTGATTGTTATGACAGGCTCAGGCTATCCAGCCATTCCTGCATATCGCCCTCACTAACGCTGGAACGGAAACGCATTCCTTCCTGCCAGTCTCCGGTTCCGGCCAGTTCTGCCAGCAGTTGTCCGCTTTCACCCAAACCGGAGCTTGCCGAAGTGGCAAATGGAATCACTGTTTTGCCGGTAAAGTCATTCGCTTCCACAAACGTATCTACCGGCCATGCAGCAATTCCCCACCAGATGGGATAACCGATAAACACAGTATCATAGCTGTCCCAGTTCTCCACCGTGTCGCTCACCAGTTCCACATCCCGCAAAGACTCATCCGCATATTCCTGAGAAACCCGGCTGTCCTCATTGTTGTAGTTCAAATCTTCGTCCGTATAAGGATCAGCAGGTTCCAGTTCAAACAGGTCGCCGCCGGTAATATCTGCAATGTAAGTAGCTGCCTGTTCGGTATTGCCAGTAGCAGAGAAGTAGACTACCAGTGTGTTACCAGCCTCCACTTCGGTTTCCTCCTGGGAAGCCGGTTCCTGACTGGCGGCGGTGGACGATGTGTCGCTTGCTTCACTGGATGCAGGGGGAACGGAAGATTCCGGCGTACTGGATTCATTTGTGGAAGATGTGGTGTTTCCACAGGCAGCGAGACTCAACGCCATTGCAAAGCACAAGAAAATTGCAGTCAGTTTTTTCATAATGATCCTTCCTTTCCTGTATTAATCGGGGCTCTTATTCATAGCATTCATGGAAAATTTCCAGAATCTCTTCATGGGTCATAGGCTTATAGCTGCCCTGGGAAATACCACAGGAATCAGCGATTTCTTTTAGTTGCTCCTTTTGTGCGCCCAGCTCCTTGAGGGTAGTTGGCAAGCCAATCTCTTGAATGAAGCTGGAAAGGGCATCGATACCGGCCAGAGCCAACGCTTCATCGGATTTTCCATCCCGCTCAATTCCCCATACATTTTCGGCAAAACGGACAAACTTGCTTAAGCCTTCCTTATACACATGACGGTAATACACCGGATGGATCACCGCCAGACCACAGCCGTGGTTGCAGTTGGTATAAGCGCCCATCTGGTGCTCCATGTTGTGACATTCAAAGTCGCACTTTTTTCCCATCTTGATGAGTCGGTTTTCCGCCATGGTGGAATCCCACATCAGATTGGACCGAGCCGTGTAATCCTCCGGGCTGTCCATGGCAACACGCAGATTTCGGATCACACTACGCATCAGTGCCTCCATGATGTCATCGGAAACATTGTCCTCATTGGGCTGGCTGAAATAGGTCTCCATGATGTGGCTGAGGATGTCAAAGCTACCAGATGCCATCTGTTTTTTGGGTACAGAAAAGGTATAGGTGGGGTCCATCAGAGCAAATCGGGGATTGAGAGCCGGATAATCCCGCCCTGTTTTTATCTTTCTCTCTTCATTGGTGATTACCGCGCCGCCGTTGCACTCGCTGCCAGTACCAGCCACAGTAACTACTACACCCAGAGGCAGCGGATCAAAGTCGATGACGCCGGGGTGAGCCCAGAAATCCTCCCAGATGTCCCCGTCATACCGGGCAGCCAGAGAGACAGCTTTGCAGCAGTCCATGGTGCTGCCTCCGCCTACGGCCAGAATCATATCCGCTTGATTGTCCCGTGCCAGCCTCGCACCCTCCTGCACTTTGTCGTAGGTGGGGTTGGACATAATGCCGGAGAACTCCACGATGGTCTTTCCAGCGCCTTTCAGAATGCCTGTGATTTCATCGTAGACACCATTGCGCTTGATGCTGCCGCCGCCATAGGCCAGCAGGATGGTCTGCGCATTTTTTGTCAGACAGGTCAGATATTCCTTCACACAGCCCTTGCCGAAATAGACCTTCGTGCTGTTTTGAAAAATAAAGTTGTTCATATCCATACTTCCTTTCTTAAAATTTCATGAATCATCGGTTACATTTGAGCTTTCCAAAAAGCAACAGCCTCATCAAGCCATCCTTCCGCCACAGTACCGGTTCCCAATCCGAATCCGTGGGGCAGTCCTGGATAATGATGAAACTCCGTTGGAATACCAAGGGTACTCATGGCGGTTAGGCGACGTTCCATGATTCGCCAGTTTGCAATGCCATCGCCTTCTCCCACACAGGCGAAAGTTGGTGGATCGTTTTCCGTATAATCACTGTGGCCCGTGTACTGCATAATTACTGCACTCGGCTGTGGAAGATCATCCCCTCCAAATGCCGCCGGGCCATAGGACCCAAGCCACGCTGCCATACGGGCTCCGGCTGAACCGCCCCAGAGAGAGTATCCTTTCGTATCAACTTCCAGTAAATGGCTCTGTCATTTGATCCTTAGGCGCAAAGCCGGCTGATTCCTGCTGAAAATCTGCATCATCCAAAGATGCGGTGCTCTCTGCCGAGTGAGATTCACCGGAAGAAGTTGTCTCTGTTTGTCCAGGAACCGCACATCCTGTGAAGCACAGCAACAGACAAACCGTAGCTACCAGAATTCCTTGCACCTTCATTTTGTCACCTGCCTCTCTTCCTTTTCTGATTTCATTATAAAAAAAACGAGACTTCCACAGAAGTCTCGTTTCGTTATGTAGTATTTACCTTTTGGTTATCACTTGTCCCGTCCAGTTTCTTTTTGCACCGCCCTTAGAAACTGCTTGACTACAGGGGAAGGATCTGGTGAATGGAGCAGGCCATAGGGAATTGTGTAACTCCAATCCACGGGTAGGATTTTCAAAAGCGGATGGACGTACTGCCACTTGGGCACCGCCATCAACACACAATCGTTGTTTTCGCACTGGTTAAAGGCATTCACATCGTAAAAGTCAAAGTCCACAATTTGGATCTTCGGATGGTTTTTCCAAAGATCATCTCGTAGCAAATCTACATAGTGGCTCCATTCCCGACGCATCATCATGAATTTTTCGCCATACAGATCCTGAACGGTGAGCCTGTCTTTTCCCGCCAGCCGGTGATGAATGGACACCGCCGCGCAGATAGGTTCCTTTGAAATTTCCAACCCGGCACAGCGGCGCAGGTTCAACATTGTTTCATCAAAGATACCCGCTATTACATCAATGTTCTGTCCCAAATTGGCCAGAATCTCCCGGGCGTTCTCGGGTGTATTGTCGAATGGCACCAGTTGGAATTTAACTCCTGGACACTCCTCCTGCAGTTTTGGCCACAGATCCACCAAAACCTGAGCTGGTGTCATGGATGATGTACCGATACGGATGATGTCTTCGCTCTTTTTCATGACATTTTTTGCCCTGGTCACCGAATCTTTGCAATATTGGATAATGTATTTTGCGTCCTGTGCCAAAGATTTACCAGCCTCCGTCAGCTGAAGGCCACGATGGGTGCGCACAAAAAGCTGCAGATCCAGATTTTCCTCCAGCAGATTGATCTGTTTGATGACTGCCGGGGGGGAAATAAACAATTTCTCCGCAGCTTTGTTGAAGCTACCGCATTCCGCTACACACAGGAAGGTTTCCAATTGAGGGTTATACATGGGAAATATCACTCCTTCCTTTTCTGTTTTTTCTTAAATCAGCAGGCTTTTGCGCCTCCTTGGGAATCATCCAGGACCGGCTAAATCTCTGCACGCCTTCGATCTGCACGCCTTCGATCTGCCCTTCTTCACAGAGCTTCTGAATCCAGCGTTCTGATATATTCCACCGCTCAGACGCTTCTTTTACTGACTTGACACTCCCCACAGCTAAAGCAGGGGGATTCTTGTTTCTTCCACTACTGCATTGACGAATACCTTACGGTACTGCAATGTCTTACACAGTGTCCACAAGCTATGTTTATCCTGTTCCCGTATGCCCTACGGTACAGCTTTTCATCTTTATGCAGACTGCATCTGCAGTGCTTTTTTCAGAATATTAATGCCTGCATTCGTATCCCGGTCATGAACTGCATGGCATTTCGGGCACTCCCAGATACGAATGCTCAGATTTTTTATCCGTGGATTTCTGTAGCCGCAAGAGCTGCAGGTCTGACTGCTCGGATACATCGTTGGTACTCTGTGAAGTTCATTTCCATACCAGCTGGCTTTATATTCCAGCATTTTGAAAAACTTTGCCCAGGAAACACTTGCTATGGATTTTGCCAGTTTATGGTTCCGGATCATTCCCTTCACGTTCAGATCCTCGATACAGATGGTTTGGTTTTCGCGCACCAGCATCGTTGACTGTTTCTGTAGGAAATCATTCCGCTGATTGGCTATTTTCTCATGCACTCTGGCTACCCTGCGCCGCTGTTTCCCACGGTTATGGGAATCTTTCTGCTTCCGGGAAAGTCTGCGCTGTTCTCTTATGAGTTTTCGCATGGAGCGTTCCAGATATCTGGGATTTGATACCGTATTTCCATTGCTGTCAGAATAGAATGCTTTGATTCCGACATCAATTCCAATCGTTCCTCCAACATTTGGGCGTGGTTCCGGTTCGAAATCAATATTTAAGACTGCAAAATATTTTCCGGATGGCGTATGCTCAATGGTTACGTGATGAATGTTTCCCACTTCCATTGACTGACGCACTTTCACATATCCAAGCTTCGGAAGTTTGATATATCTTCCCACGATACGAATGTTGTCTTTTTGATTTACCGTTCTGTACGACTGAAAATGGTTATGTTTGCTTTTGAAAGTTGGATGGGACGCTCTTTTTTGAAAAAAGTTTACAAATCCCTGGTCAAGATCCCGCAATGACTGCTGTAATGCGATGGAATCGACTTCTTTCAGAAAAGCAAACTCTTCCTGCTTTTTCAGTTCCGTCAGCATGGCAGAAGTCTGGCCATAGCCGATTTTTTCCCCTTTTTCATAGCCTTCCTTGCGCATGGCAAGTCCCCGGTTATAGATGAACCTGCAGCATCCCAGCGTCTGGCGAATGAAGGCTTTCTGTCCTTTATTCGGGTAGATTCTGAATTTGATCCCTTTTTGCATTATCCCATCTTATCCTTTTGTCTCTGCGATGTTT
>ENA-OPVV01002086-OPVV01002086.1-human-gut-metagenome-genome-assembly--contig:-NODE-2086-length-12860-cov-2.386802_pt1 | contig 12860 bp, 10 predicted proteins | sample MGYA00241500_ERZ501992 | MGnify/ENA primary metagenome ERZ501992 (study PRJEB25962, sample SAMEA2043052) | human gut metagenome | biome: human gut; feature: human-associated habitat; material: faeces...
AAATGATCCGGCAGCGTACTCAGGAAATGTATGATCCTGCTTCGCTCAGCGAGCGAACATACATAGAGCAGCTCTCGATATGTATTACTTCCACCATTCTCTAGCCATAACCGTCTGCTTCCATACACACTGTTGGGGCCAAGGGTATCCAGACACATTTGCTCGTGGTTGCCTAGTAGCATGAACATGTTCGGTGTGTCCTTGATGATTTTGAGGATCTCCACGCCTCCTGGATGGCGATCTATCACATCGCCTATGATGTATAGCGTATCGTCTGAAGAGAAATTGATCAGGTCGAGCATCGCCTTGAAGCGATCCAACTCGCCATGGATGTCGGACATACAATATATCACTTGCGATGCCTCCTTCTGAAAAAGTCAAGACTTGATTTGTTTTGAAATCCCTCTATAATCGCCTGTAAAGAACACGAAAGAGGAGTAGAGAAGATGAACCAATCCGTATTGCCCGGTTTCGAGTTCCTGCTGATGGTGACAAAGGAAATTATGCAGGAGTATCCGAAAGCACAGACTGTTGGCGAACTGGATGAAATGCTCCTGAAGGTCTGTCATGAGGCAAATAACGAGTCGATATCGGATTCTGAATTCCGTGGCATGATCTACGACCTGATGCTCAGGAAAGTAGAGCTCATGGAGGATCGGATGCCAAAGGTCCAGCTTACCTAAAGATATCGCACTCGCTGTCCAATAGAACGGACATACCCTACAATACCATTTTTCCTCTTCACTATCAAGAGGTTGAAGGCCCCCGACATCGTTATGGATGCCGGGGGCTTCTTGTTAGCTCACTTGCACATACTGAGTTTCGATGACTTCACTGGGAGGCACGGAAGCAAAGGGCTGTCGGGACCATGCGGGGGCCATAACAGGAAGCAGAGAGCCGGACTCGGCCAGTTCATAGGCACGCAGCATATCTTCCGCAGACAGGTTCGGGGTCCGGGTACGAGGCGGTGCAATCTTGGTCAGATCAAAGATGATCGCGCCCTGCTCAGGCCAGGGCACGCCATAGAACCGGCGCGGCGTCTTCGCGGTTTCCCAGCCCAGCTTGCTCCGGATGATGTGGGTGAGCATCCGGTTACTCACAGTCGTCCACTTTTTTTGACCTTTCAGATCATCGGCAGTGCGACCGGCCATAAAGGGCACGGCGCACTTGTCCTTCGGATCACAGGCCTGAATGGCCAGCGTGCAGCCATCCGAGCTGATCAGCAGACGAATATGCTCCGGATAGCCCAACTCAGCGGCACTCAGATTATTGAACCGGATGCTCGAGTGGGCGATGCGCGCCTCAGCGGCGCTGAAGGTGCGAAGGGTCGGGTTGACAATGCGGAATTCAGACATGCAGGCATTCATACATCAATGTCCTCCTTGAATAGTATCGGATGTAGTGAGGAGAGAATTCCCTCTCCAGTAATTTCTTCGAGAATAACAGCTTCGCGATCGGGCATAGAGATCCGGTTCTTTGCCTCACGCCACTCCTCCTTGGAGATCAGAGGCGGGTGAACATCACGCATCCGGTACCGTTCCACCTGGCCCAGATTGCGAACGCGCTTGTGAGCGAACAGGTCTACACATAGGCTCTTTTGCATAATCACATCTCCACAGTATCGGTCGTTGCCGAGAATGTAGGTGACGGAAGAGATCGTCCAGCACGGCTTCTTTCCGGTGGGAGTGGGGATACCTTCGTGCGTCAGTATCTTTGCGATCTCATATGGGGTTTTACCCCCGAGATAGAAGGCGAAGATCCGAATAACTACACCGGCTTCCTCCTCATCCACGACAAGCTTGCCATCAACATTCTGATATCCGTAGGGCTTGACCAGTTTGGGAATGCCCTTAGCAAATCGCTGTCGGATACCCCAGGCAACGCTGATGGACTTGTTGACGCTCTCGTCCTGTGCAAATGCGGCCAAAACGGTTAGGAGCAGTTCGCCATTTTGGGATAGCGTGTTGATGTTCTCTGTTTCAAAGTAGATGCCGACGGGTGGCGATAGGGCTCTCAGGTCACGGGCGTACTTGATGCAGTCCACGACATTACGGGCAAAACGGCTGACAGACTTTGTGACGATGAGGTCGATCTTGCCAGCCTTACAGTCCTCAATCATGTTGTTGAAGTCCTTGCGGTTCTTCACCGAAGTTGCTGAGATGCCTTCATCGGCATAGATGCGAACCAGCGTCCAATTCGGGTGCTTGGCAATGTACTCGTTGTAGTACTGTTGCTGGATTTCAAAACTCTCTGCCTGCATTTCGGACATCGTACTGACTCGGCAGTACGGAGCAACCCGATAGATAACATCGTCGGAATGCTGAGGAGCCATGTCCTCTCGGGCAGGCATTCGCTCTACCTGTTTCCCATCATGGAACGCCTCGCGGATCCTTTGCTTGCGATTCTCGTTTTTACTTTCCTGGGCCAAAATCGTTTTCTCCTTCCTTATGGTATCTGGAATAGAAGAAGGCGTGAGGCGGGGGCAGCTGGATCTTTCCCTGAGGGGTATAGACCCTGATCCCATGCCGGTTCAGCTTCTGTCCAATCAAGGTGCAGCCCTCAGCGCTCCTTGATAATCTGGATGGATCAACAATCAGCACGCAATCATAGACGCCGTGCTTTCCATCTCGGATCAGCGTTTTGATGCTCTGTCGCTGCGGGTCAGTGCCACTTTCAAAAACAGTCACTTCTGCCACGACGGTAAGGCCGAGATCCTCAGCAGCCTTTCGCAGCATCTCAAGTTGGCTGTTCATGGCTATTTGGTTGGGTTCATTTGCGGTGCCGCCAATGCGGCAATATATGCAACAACGACTCATTCGCTTTCGTCCTCCAATTCATATTTCCGTACAAGACGGTAGAATGTAGATGCGCTGATCCCGAGCTGTTTATAGCACTGGACAGCGGTGATTTGGCCCTGCTTCCACTGGGGGTAGTAGGTATCCCAGCCTTCGACGGTGCATCGTGGCCGGCCAAACTTGACGCCTTTTAGGTGTGCAGCGGCAATGCCCTCTGCCTGTGCCTTAGACTTGGTATCGACCTCGAGCTGTGCTCCAAAAGAGAGCACAGCGAGGACGATATCGGTGATGACGCTGCCAAGCAGGTCCTTATATTGGGTGGTGTCGAGGATGGGGGTGTCCAGAACAACGATATCAACACCAAGAGTCTTTGTGAGAAACTCCCATTCCGCGCGGATGGCAGAGTAGTTGCGACCGAAGCGGTCGATGCTTTTGACAACTAACACATCTCCTTTTCGCAAGATGGTGTTGCGCAGGGCCAAATAGTTGGTTCTCTCAAAGCTGCGGCCACTCTGCTTGTCCACATAGATATCACGCTCTTCGATCCCAGACTCCAGGAGTTCCAGAACCTGTCGGTCCTCATTCTGATCCGTGGTGGACACGCGAGCGTAACCAAAGCGTTTGTTACTCATATGCTCACCCCTTGGTCCGGAACATTCCCATAACGCCACCGAGCTCGGCGAGGTCATCTGCAGCAAGGCTTGATCCATTTGTCTCCGGAGCCGGAGTTTGCGCCGAGATCTGCAACTCGCCGCTGGAGATCATTTCGGTAATGATCTCCTTCACAGTGCTTGCAATCCACTCCTTGCTATGCTCATCAGCAACCTCAGGGCAGCTGGTGTAGTGTAGTATGGCGCTTACAACCAGTTCAGACATACTGCGTGGTCGCTGGCGAAGGATTTCCAGAGCACGCCGGTGCCGAAAGTCCATCTCATTGAACTGAAGGACCACACGGGCCTTTTTATTGCTGCCCATTTGCCGCCACCTCACTCTGGTAGAGGAGCTCATAGCCGCGAGCATTGGCATGAATATCCTCGATGAAAATGGGGAAAGCTACTTTGTTACCGCGTTCGATCATTCCACGCAGGAGCAAGGAACCGCCACCAGCAAAGACGCATTTACTGGTGGAGACATCAACGCCTCGCTCACGCAGGAAGTTGTAGAACTCCGTAAGGAAGTCATTGGTCATGGTACGGATCAACTGCTGTACCTCGCCGGGAAGGACGGTGGGTTGGTTTCGGATGACCTCGTCGATATCGCAGTCTTCCAGGATCCGGGCATAGAGCGCATTACACTTGCTTGCGATACCGTTGTAGAGGGTAATGACACCCTTCTCGAAGCTCTCTACCACCGCCAGATCCGGATGGCCGCTGCGCAGCTTCAGGACATCGATGGTAAAGCCGCCAATCTTACCGCCGCTCGCCTTGACAGTACCGCTGATGTTCGCGTTCCGGGTCTCGATACTCCCGTCCGTGAGGACCTTGAAATAGCCGTTAGCCGTAACAAGCCCCTCCAGTTTGATTTGGTCGGCTTTAATGGTGACACCGGAAACAAGATTGCCGAACTCGTCACGCTTGACATAGACATTCAGTTCCGCCTTCTTTACAAGCCCGTTGCTTGTAACGCCCTCAGCGAACAGCTTGGAAAAATTGGCGGTAGTCACCAACCCGGATTTATTCCGCAATTCCCCGTTCTCATCGAAATGGACAGAAATCAGCCTGTTATATTTGGCCGTCGTGATAATGGAGGATGCCTCCAGCACATTGCCGTCCTTATCGAAATTCGCCGCCGCGATTCGGATCATCTTCTCCGACTGGTCGAAGAACGTGGCATACTTATACGCCAGGGCATCCGTCCGGTCTGTCGAGAACACCAACAAGGACACTTGGATAACACCCGTGAACGACAGCTTGAAGTCACCGGTCCCGTTCCACAGCCCGGAATGGTTGAATACCTTCTCCCCACCGACCGGCAAATCACCGTCGTAAGCGAACATGTTGAAATTCTCGTATCCGTTCTTGTTGGAATTGACAAACTCGATACGCAGGTGTCCGGCCTCGATCACCTTGTAATGGAAGGACAGGTAGACATAGCCCGGAATGCGAAGCCCGTCCCCGTTCAACTCCTTGAAATCGGGAATCGTGCGGAAATCCCCGTTCTTCTGCATGATATAACTGTTCGTTATCCTGACGTAAGGAACCTTGCCGGTCTTTACGACCTCCACGTTGCCGTTCTCGCTCGATACTAACAGTTTGTTACCGGCAAGAATCCACTTGCCGCCGAAAGTCAGGAACGCGGCCTTGTACCCGCTTATCCATTTACTCATCCCCTCGGTAAACGTGGTGTTATCGAAAAAGCTCTGCTCCTCCCTCACCTCGTCGCGCAGACCCTCCACGGCTGATTGTATCTTACCCTCCGTAATTTCAAATTTCGTCAGGATATCCTCGCCGGTCATGAGGACGAACGTACCTTTCAAATATACGTTGTCGCCATAGAGACCGTTCCCGTGTGGTTGGCTATTCGCCGGGAAAGCACTGTCCTTGATACCGTCAAGATTACCCACCCGGCAGCGCAAACAGCCGTTGAAGTTTTTCGCCATCACGCCATCCAGTATGTCAACACGTGGCTGGCCGTCCTCGGTAGCTGCTATGCTGATCAGGTTCTGCCGGAGCGGGTTTTCCGTGTTACCCATAAGTACACACTCATCGCCCGCCTTCGGTTCCGTCCCACCAAACTCCCTCTGGGGTACCGTTATCCCTTCCGCATCGCCTTCCGACACTTCCACCCAGTAACCCCGAATCTCCGCCCCCGTAAAAACGGCACAGCGCATCAGGTCGTGCGCCACGAACGTGTTCTCTTGCTCAAAGGAGATGCGGTAATTGTTGCCCTCCTTGGTCACGGTCTTGATCTTACCGTTGGCGGCGGAGACAACCAGCTGCCCCCTTACGCTGCGTACCGTTTCTATGAGCAGCTCCAGAGCCACCAACGTCTGCCGGATGGTCGCCTTGTCTATCGTGAGATTACTCAGCCCCGTTATTTTATCTATCCATATCTGCCAACCCTCGCCGAACATGCCGTCCACGAAACGGGTACTGCGGAGCAATTCCCGGATAACAGCCGTCAGAAACTCGGCGTTCCCGTCGCCGTCAACATTGCCTCCGGATTCACCGGCTTTGTAATCCCCAAAATAAGCCCCTTTCAGAAAACCGATCACCTCGGCAGCGGTATCCCGATGGCGTTTACTCAGGAATTCCCTTTGGCTTCTTTTTGCCGAGAAAAGGTTGTTGTCGGTCGGCAGCGTATTATCGAAGCTCCGGATAATATCGGGAAGCCCGGAACTTTCGGCCTTGGCTTTCGTATAGCTTTTCAATTCCCCTATACTGTCGTTTACCCTGTCAAATTTCGATACCTGCAGGGCGTCGCTGATCTCCAGGTCCATCTCCCCGGGAAGGTTTACCTTACGGGTGATCTTCGTAATGCGGCTCCTGCGGTAGCCGTCCTTTGGGAAATACTCGGCACTCTCCAAACGCACACGCCGGCCGACAAACAAATCGACTTCCTGCTGCTCGATCCACACATGATCGGTCGGAGCCTTGTAAGCGGCGATATCCAGCCAGTGGTCCTTGTTGTATTCGTCCACCGCAGTCGCAAATTCCTCCTCTGCCAGCCGGTAATACTTATCCGGCATCCGGATGTTCCAAAGGACATAGGTGTCCCCGGCCTTCGGGACGAGCTTGCCGCCCGGAAGCTGCGTATCATCACCGTAAGGCCAGATCGTGATGATCTCAAACTCACGGGTGGCGCTATCGAAATTCACCTCGAAATAATGGTCGTCCCCCTCTCCCAGCCCGGAAAGGTCACCGCTCTGGAAGGAGACGCGTTTCGTCTCACCGGCCAACTCATAATCGTTAGGATCGAAATCCATCCCGCCGTCCTTGAAGTAATAGACGGTAAAGGCCTTACCTTCCTCATCCGTCACCTCCTCACTGCGGACACTGCTTACCGTTCCCACCCGCCGGGGATAGATATCGCTGAAGGCGGCCTGTTCGTAGTGGTCATAGATACCGTACTCGTCCACGCCCACCTCCACGTACTTCTTTTTTCCGGGGAGCATCAGACGGGGGCTGCCGTACTTCTCGGCGTCGATGTTCCGGCTGCTGCCGATCGGGAAAAGGCGTGTGTAGAACTTCGCCGTATTGCTCGTATCCCGCTCCAGGGAGGTCAGCCCCTTGCCGTATCCCAACGTGATCTCCTCACCGTGTTCGCAACGGCACACGTTTACCGTCTGCCCCTCGACCCACCACTCGGCCTTGCCTCCCACCTTGCCGGCGATCTCCTTCAAAGCCTGGTCGCAGTACATGCCCTCATAGTCGATCACGATAAGATCGGTACCGTCCACCTGCCCCACCTTCCAGTCGGTAATGTTACCCATGCCGTCGTTGATGGCCTTCACCACCATCGCCACATGGTCCCGCGGCGTGGCCGTCAATGTAAACAGGGGATTGGTGTCGCCGTCCGTTGTCTCCAGCACGAGAAAACGCCTGATCAGGCTCTCGATACCGTACAGCTTCAGGTTATACTCCCACTCGCTCCCGCTTTTCTCTTTCGGGGTGTACCGCTCCGTCAGCCAGTACCGCTCGCCCATGTAGTCCGTGAAGTCGCCTACATCAAGGGGGATATGGGCATAATGCGTGAAGGAGAGCGCCAGCACGTTGTCGCCCTGCACCTCCTTGCTCTGCGTCGAACTGTCACTTGCAGCCACGTCCGCACGCTTGGCCCCGGCTTTATCGTATATCGTTAGAAGCATATTCGAATCGTCTTTGAATGGTTATATAATCGGTACCGGCTCGCGGAACTTCACCTTGAATTTCCCGGCGTGGACCCCTTCCTTCCACAAATAGGTCAGCGGGGTGAACTTCGGACTGTCCGTGTATTTCACGTGCAGGGTCAGATCAAGCTGGGGAAACGCGATGTCGAGCCACCCGTCCTTCCCTTTTTTCAGAAAATTGATGAACGCGAAGTATTTCCGCAGCCATCCCTCCTTTGTCTTGTTATACAGGGCAAAGTGCAGCGTCACGTCACGCGCCTCGTTCCTCGGGGTAAGGACCGCACTGTATTTCTCCCCGTCCTCCTCCCGTATGTCCACGGCCGTCTCCTTCTTCGTCTTGCTCGGGGTCAGGATCGCCGAGAGGTTATCCATGCCACCGCGCCGGTCCTCCACCAGGAACACGCCGTATTCCGTCCAGATGTCCGTGCCGTTCACCAGCACCAGCCCGCCCAATATATCTGCCATGTCATTTCACTTTTAGTCCGTCACGTATCATTTTCTTTATCTCATCCTTTATCTCGCCCAGGTGGCCGGCACTCACACCGGTGTTCTCGGCTATCCGGGCCAGGTGGCCTTCGGCCGTGTCCATCTTCTCCGACACGCTTTCCAGCCGGTCGTCCATGCTGCTCCAGTGTTGCAGCCCGCTGGTGAACATGCCCTCCAGCTTCGTGCCCTGGTCATACGTCATGGCCGTGTAGCCGCCCGCTTTCGCGCTTTGACTGGTGCCGCCGGCTTCGGTCTTGTCGTAGCCCGTGGCCGCCGCCAGGTTGTCACGCAGGGCAAGGGCTTCATCCATATACTGCATGTACTCTTCCATCAGCGCGTTCCGTTCCGCCTCGGTCAGTTCGTTGTCCTCCATGGCCTTGCCGAACTTCTCCCACCAGCCTTTCAATTTCTCGCTATACAGCTCGCCTATCTTGTTACTCAGCATGGCTTTCATAAAGTACTCGGATATATCCTCCGCCGCATCCTTGGCACCGTACTTCATGTTCATCAGGTTGTCGATGAAGCTGCTGTACATACCGTCGAATGAAATACCGGTCAGACCTTCATACAGCTGGTCGGTCAGTTCCTCCAGCTTGCCGGCCTGGTCTATGTAGTCATCCAGCTTCTCGGTCAGTCGCCCGCCATAGCCGCCCTTACCGGTATTCTGTATCTGCGTCCACATGTCCACGTTGCTGCGCAGCGCCTTCATCTCCTCCGGGCTCAGGCTCCACAGGTTCCCGTCCCACCGGCGGCCGATCTGTCCGCTCAGTTTGTCTATCTGTGCTTGGTTGAAACCACCCCAGTAGTAGTTCCACGAGTGGTGGCTTTTGCTGTAGCGTGCCTGTTCCTGCGCTATCTGCAGATAGTTTGCATTCGTCTCTTTCTGGTATTTGTAAGCATCCCGGTAAGCTTCCACCGATTTAGTCCCCTTGCTTGCCTTGATGGTATCGGTCAGGTCCTCAATGGAGGTCTGCAGTTTCTCGTTCCGGTCTGTAAGGCGGTCTATAGCCGCCTGCACTTCCCTGGCGTTCCCACCGATGCCGAACAGTTTGTTGAAACCTCCGAAAGACACCGTGTTCAGCAATCCCCCGATACCTTTCACAAGGGAACCGCCTATCTGTTTGAACAGGTCTCCGCTGAGGATATTGTCGAGTATTCCGGTTATCGCATTGAAAATGGTGTCTATCAATGATGAGATAATCGGGCCAATACCGTCTTTCAGCAAATCCAGTATGGAGAGAATGGCCGATATGATCTGCCCGATGACTCCGGCACTTGACAGGGTCTCGGACATCTGGCTGATGGCATCACCGACCTTGCCTCCGATATTCAGTTTTGACAGACCGGTAAGCATATTCTGGATTCCTTCAAATGATCCCTGCAAGGTTCCGCTTGCAAAGCCGTGCAATCCGTTGGATACCATGTTCAACCCGTCAACCGTGTCCCGGGAGGCACTTTTCACCTCCCCGGCAAGCGCCTTCATTTCAGAGGTGGCGTTCAGGTATTCTTCGTCAGCTGAAGCACTGGACGATTGGGCCGTTTGAAGAGCGATTTTGGTACGTTCTATTTCTGCCTGGTTACCGCTTTCAAGAGCCTTGTTGTAATCGGTCTGCGCCGCTTTTAACCGGGCGAATGCCGCTTCCTGCTGCAGTTCCGCATTTTGCACACGTGTTACGGCATCCCCCAAAGCGTGCATCTGCGTTTGTAACCGGGCAAAATCCAATGTGCCGTTACCACCGGGAAGCATGCTTTGAATACGTTCAATGGCATCGTAGACGACCTGCTGGTCTGCGGCTCCCGTTTTTTTGAACTCATCCGTCTTGACATACTGTTTAAGCTCGCCAAGCAGGTTCTTCATCTGGTCTGCAAGCAGGCCTGTCAAATCCCCGAATGCTGCTCCCCAGTCTATCTTTTGGGTCAGAGCTTCCATATCCACTTTATGCACAGCCGCATCACGCTGTTTCTCCAAAGTCAGCCTTTCACCCTGGGACTGTGCCTTGCGGATTTTCTCGGCATATTCTTCAGCGATGGCCAGTTTCTGCTGCTGGAAGGTCCCGTATTCCTTCAGATAGTCACGCATGGCTTCCGCCTCTTCCCTGTACACGTCCGCCTCCGCTTTTTTCCTTGACTCGGTGTTTGAGGCACGGGCTTTTTCAAGTTCATCCTGTTGCTCCCGGGTAAGTCCGTTATCTCCGGTGGAAAGACCGGCTTCCTTGTTCTCACGCTTCCAGTCGGCTTCCTGCCGGTTTATCTCTTCTTTCCGGGCGTTATAGTCATATTCGATTTGTGCCAGTTTCTTTTCGGTACCGGCTTGCATACGGTCTATCTCTTCCTTCCGGTTCTCGGCCTGCAGGGCGGCAAGATCCTGCGCCAGCCTGCGCTCTGTGGCAAGCCGTTGCTTGGCTTCCGCTTCCGGATTCTTCCCGGACTGCTTGGGGTCGATATGTCCGCCGATATTTCCTTTTTTGGCTGCTTCTGCCGCTTTCTTTACCTCTTCCTCCGCTTTTTTCAGATAACCGTCGCGTTTGTTTTCGGCATTTTTCAACAGTATGTCATAAGCTTCCTGATCATGTTTCTTAATGGCAGCCTGTGCGTCATAGAACTGCCCGGATTCTGCCATGCTTGACTGTATGATATATTGTCCCCATTTCCCGAAAAAACCCATGGCGCTTTCCGCCTCTTCCGGTTTCTGCGCCTTGATTTTATTCACCTCTTCATCGGCTTCTGCAGCTTTTTTTACAAGGTTCTGGACATTGGCCTGGTGCAGCAGAACCTGTACATAGTCCTCGCTCTTTTGGATAAGGGTATCATACCACTCGGAAAGTGTTTTATAATACCCGAAAGATTCCCCGTACTTGCGGTTCAGTTCCTCTACCTTCGCCTTTTCCTGTTCCTTGCTGCCGGTGAAGTTCTTTATTTCATCGATGACCGATTTCAGTTCGAAGCGGGTACGCACCATCTGGGCACGGCCGTCCTTCTCTATCTCGGTCATTTCCTTGAGTGATATGTTGAATTCATCCACGCCTTTTTTGGCACTGAACAGGTTTTTCGTCCAATCCCAGATTTCATCACCGTACATTACCAGCAGCATGATGCCGGTGGTCATGGCCGTCTGCCAGGAAAAGAGCGAGGACAGGACCTGTTTCCATACCGGTGTGCCTTTCTTGCCTGACTTCTGCAGCTCATCATATTCCTTACGGGCACGGGCCAGTTCGCCCGTAAAAATCGGCAGGTTGTTGGATATGGCCAGAAAGAACATCTGCGGTCCCATGGCCAAAGAAGGCATTTCACGTGCCATCTGCTGGATGCTGTTGTGAAGCCCGTTGAACTGGCGCTGTGCATTGGGCATGTCTGCAGGGGTGACCTGCACGGATTCCGATTCCTCCTGCAGCAGTTTCAGTTTGCCACGCAATTCCTCAAGCTGCTTCTCCAGTGCATGGATCTGCGCGATATTGGCACTCTGGTCCAGATTGGGGGCAGCCGTCTCCCCGGCAAGGCGCAGCCTTTCCAGTTCAGCCTCCAGCAGTCTGACGGTATTACGCAGTTCCAGCGCCTCACGCTCGGCCTTGTTCATGCCGGGCGTGAGTTTGTCCTTCATCAAAAATTCAACTTCTACAGGTTTGCTCATTCCAGTTTGCTTTGAAAAAATCCTACTATATCGTTCGCTTCATCCTCGGCGCTGTGTTCCGGTCTGGGAGCACCGTTTCCGCCGCCTTGCTTTTTCCGCACATACCGCGGCGCGTCGTTCAGCATCATGATCAGCGTCTGGTAATTCACACCGTCCAGAATGTAGTCCACACTCCAGCCCGTTGCACTCGCTATCTGCCACACGAAGCCGAAAGGGCTATGGGAACCCTCATACCGGGTTCTTAACTCCCCTTCCTTGCCTGGCTCAGTCTCGGAGTCATCGGGTTCGCCCGCGCTGTCGAGCTGATAATACGCATAAAATCCTTCGTGCCCATCAGACGCTCGAATGTCCGGAACATAGCCGTCAGATAGCGCCACTCCACAAAGTTCCGCAGCACCCATGCCGTCACCCCGATACCCACGTGCCGCGACACGTAGCCCCGGCATACCGTATAGGCCAGCAGACGGCTCACGGCCTTGCCATGCTCCGCCACAAAGGCCAGTTCCTCGGCCTTGTCCTTCGGTTGCCAGTCGGGGTTGATACCCATCTTCAGATATTCCCTGGCCAACAATATCTGACCCCGCAGTCTCGGACGCTTCATCGTCACACGTACCTCCACCGGGCGTTTCAGCCACGGAAACTTCCACCTTTTAAGCAAAACGGACACGCCACTGTCAAGCAGCGCGTCCGCACACTCCATCTCTATCAGTTGTTCCAGCCGGTCAGCCATACGTTAGCCCTCCTCGCTTTGGAGCGATGCTGCAGCCGCGGCTTTCGCCGGCGGCAGCTTGTACTGCCCCCACTCGTCCGGTATTGCTTCCGTATCGAACACGCCGTAAGGCTGCGAACCGTCCTCCGGCATCGCCACTTCGAGCGTAACCTCTATCTTGGAGGTTTCCGTAAGGGTCAGCTTGCCTGCAGGATTGGAAAGCAGCGTGGCGTTGGGAATCAGTACGCTCTGTCCGGACACGAGGGAGAGTTCCCATGGTCCCTGCATGACAAGCACCTCCGATGGGGCTGTCCAGCCGATCGGAGTTTTCTTTTCCGAATCTTCTTTCTTATAATGCAGGCTGCCGCCAAGCAGTTTGTGCAGGTTCGAATAGTTCATCTGGATCACATTGAA
>ENA-OPVV01002107-OPVV01002107.1-human-gut-metagenome-genome-assembly--contig:-NODE-2107-length-12716-cov-1.649001_pt1 | contig 12716 bp, 9 predicted proteins | sample MGYA00241500_ERZ501992 | MGnify/ENA primary metagenome ERZ501992 (study PRJEB25962, sample SAMEA2043052) | human gut metagenome | biome: human gut; feature: human-associated habitat; material: faeces...
CAAGAAGCCATACGCCGAATACTACTAAAAGACCAGAAACAATACCTATCATTGTTGCACCAAATGCATCTGTTACATCACAAGGAGCTGTTATACCAACAAGACCTGCAAGTGAAGCATTTAAACACATTGAAACATCAGGCTTACCATATCTTATCCATGTGAATATCATACATGTTACTGTAGCTACTGCAGGAGCAACTGTTGTTGTAAGGAAAATAGAGCCTAAATCTTCAATTGTTGTTGCTGCTGCACCGTTAAATCCATACCAGCCAAACCACAGAATAAATACACCAAGTGCACCAAGTGGAATATTGTGTCCTGGGAAAGCATTTACCTTTATAACCTTACCATTAGCATCCTTTTCAAACTTACCAATACGAGGTCCAAGAATCTTAGCACCAATAAGAGCTGAAATACCACCAACCATGTGAATACAACAAGAACCTGCAAAATCATGGAAGCCTAACTGTGCAAGCCAGCCACCGCCCCAGATCCAGTGAGCTTCTATTGGATAGATAAGTGCTGAGATAACTGCTGAGTATACACAATATGATAAGAACTTTGTTCTCTCAGCCATGGCACCTGAAACAATAGTAGCTGTTGTAGCACAGAATACTAAGTTAAATACGAAACTAGAAAAATCAAAATCTTTGTAAGCTGTGAAGATATCAAAACCAGGCTTTCCAATAAAACCAAGTAAATCCTCACCTAATAAGAAACTGAATCCAATAAGAACGAACATTACTGTACCAATACAGAAGTCCATCAGATTCTTCATAATAATGTTACCTGAATTCTTTGCTCTTGTGAATCCTGTTTCAACCATTGCAAACCCTGCCTGCATCCAGAAAACAAGAGCTGCACCTATAAGGAACCACACACCGAATAATTCGGCATCTACCGCTGATAAAATCTCTTGCATAACCATTTCCTCCCTAATCAGAAATTCTTTTTAATTTAATTGCCGGTAACAGAGTTGATCAGGTTCTGTACCTGATTAAACAGAATGCAAAAAAGGCGTGCAGGCAGTTTTCCCAAACTGCTTACACGCCTTTGTGTACATCACTGTTCAATTCATGTTGTTAATTATACTCGCCATTTTCAATAATTATTGAAAAAATCGGACATTTTTATTGACTTTTTAATTTTTTCTTAATAATATTTTAATAAATAAACTTTTAGAGGAGACAAGTTATGAAACATATGATACAGCCATTTGGCATAGACATGCATAAAAATGTTCTTACAGACACAAAATCAGTTAAGCATATGCATTTTTACGAAACAGATATAACTAATGATATTCTTAACATCTCATTTATTCCATCATACACTACAGAATGGATAATATGCTACAATGACAATAATGACATCTCTGAATTCATATGTATCGGATGCCAGAACATATTTACAACACTTTCTCTTAAAGAATTTGACCACTATTTCGGGATAAGATTCGACAACACTGGCTGCTACTTTAATAAAGGCTGTGATATTAAGACTTATCCCGTCAACATTACAGACAATATATTCCGTTATGAGCCAGCCCCTGAATCGTATGAGATGCAGCTAATAAAGGATTTTCACAATTCTTCATCCTTTAAAGACAGAATTACACTTTTTAAAGCATTTGTTACAGATTGCAAGACCTTCTGCCCTGTTTCTGAAAATATTGAGAAACTTAACAGACTTATATATTCAGGTACCAGTACTGTTGCAGAATTATCAGCAGAATCAGAATATTCTGTAAGACATATATCAAGGCTTTACAACGAAGTCTATGGTATTGGTGCGAAGGATTTTATCAAAATGTACAGATTTCAGAATGTCCTTGCAGCCATAATTGCTGACCCAGAACGTGATAACAGTTCCTTTATTGAGGGTGCAGGTTATTCGGATCAGGCACATTTCCAAAGAGAATTCAGGACATTTATGGGAATGACTCCTAAGAAGTACATAAAACTTATCAAGAATTTCTGATATACATGCTAAAACAGGTGACAATCTTCACAATCAGACTGCCACCTGCTTTTCTTAATCTCCATCAGTTAATATAAAATCACTCATCACTGTATTACATATATCCATGCCATATTCAGTAAGCCTTAACATATCTGCCTGCTTTACAAGAAGACCTTTATTAATATTCTGTTCTGTCTCTTTAGCATAAACATCATTAATTGAAACCCCAAACCTGTTCTGAAAATCCTTCACATCAACTCCTGCAACCTTTCTTAGTCCAAGAAACATGAATTCTTCCATTGCATCTTCTTTAGTCAGTATTTCAATATTTTCATGAAGTTTTCCTATATCACCGTTAAGCTCTATATACTTCTTGACATCTCTTATGTCGGAATACCGCACATTCTCTGTAAATCCTGCTGCCGAACACCCAAAGCCATAATACTCTCCTCTGTTCCAATACAGAAGATTATGCCTGCATTCAAAGCCCGGTCTGCTATAATTGGATATTTCGTATCTTTCATACCCCGCATTTCCAAGAATCTGCTTCGTTATATGGTACATGCGCCTGTCCTCTTCCTCATCAGGAACCGGCGGAAACTTATCAATATTATCAGCCAGATAAGTGCCTTCCTCAAGAATAAGGCTATACGCCGATATATGCTCCGGTTGTAATGCCGTCACCTTGTCAAATGTATTTTCAAGAGTTGCTTCAGTCTGCCCCGGAATAGCCGACATAAGGTCAACATTAATATTATTAAAGCCTGCAGCCCTTGCCAGTCTGAAGCTTTCCTCAAACTGTTCAAATGTGTGTATTCGCCCAAGCATTTTTAATTCATTATTATCAGCAGACTGTAAGCCAAAGCTTAACCTGTTCACTCCTGCGGCTCTGTATTCTGAAAGCCTGCTTTCATTAACTGTTCCCGGATTACATTCCATTGTTATCTCAGCATCATCCAAAACATCAAAGCAATCCCTGACAGCAGCTAATATGTCAGCTATACAGCCATCAGGCAGTACTGACGGAGTACCTCCGCCAAAGAATATGGATGTTATCTTATCTTTTACCTGCCCATCTGCTGTATTTCTGATTTCATTAATAAGTGCCTTAGTGTAAGCATATTTTACAGCATCACCAGCCGGAGCAGACAGGAAATCACAATATATACATTTGTGTACACAAAAAGGGATATGTATATATATCCCTTTTTCATATGTTTTATTCATCATCTAACTTTAATACGCTCATAAACGCCTTCTGTGGAATCTCTACATTACCAATCTGGCGCATACGCTTCTTTCCTTCCTTCTGCTTCTCAAGAAGTTTCTTCTTTCTTGAGATATCACCACCGTAACATTTTGCAAGTACATCTTTTCTGAGTGCCTTGACAGTTTCTCTTGCAATTACCTTGCTTCCGATAGCTGCCTGAATAGGAATCTCAAACTGCTGTCTTGGAATCTCTTCCTTGAGCTTCTCACACATTTTACGGCCTCTCTCCTCAGCATTGCCGGCAAATACAATGAATGAAAGTGCATCAACTTCTTCTTTGTTAATAAGAATATCAAGCTTGACAAGCTTAGAACGCTCATACCCTTTCATCTCATAATCAAATGATGCATAACCTCTTGAGCGTGATTTAAGTGCATCAAAGAAATCATATATAATCTCATTAAGAGGAAGGTCATACTTAAGCAGTGCCCTTGTCTGCTCAATATATTCCATTCCATTATATATGCCTCGTCTTTCCTGACAAAGCTTCATAATAGGTCCGACGAATTCTGTTGTAACCATAATCTCAGCACTTACCATAGGCTCTTCCATATAATCAATCTCAGAAGGGTCCGGCATATTAGACGGATTAGTAAGGTCAATTACATCTCCGTTCGTCTTGTGAACCTTATATATAACGCCCGGTGCGGTTGTTACAAGGTCAAGATTATATTCTCTCTCAAGTCGTTCCTGTATAATCTCTAAGTGAAGAAGCCCTAAAAATCCACATCTGAAGCCAAATCCAAGTGCAATAGATGTCTCCGGCTCAAACTGCAGGGCTGCGTCATTAAGCTGCAGCTTTTCAAGTGCATCTCGTAAATCCTGATACTTGGCGCCATCTGCCGGATATAATCCGCAGTAAACCATAGGATTAACCTTCTTGTAACCAGGAAGCGGCTGCTCACATGGTCTGTCATTATCAGTAACTGTATCACCAACTCTTGTATCTCTTACATTCTTGATACTTGCTGTAATATAGCCAACCATTCCTGCTGTAAGCTCATCGCATGGAATAAAACGGCCTGCACCGAAATATCCAACCTCAACTACCTCTTCTACAGCTCCGGTTGCCATCATTCTTATCTTAGTACCCTTCTTGACAGTACCTTCTTTAATTCTTACAAATATGATAACACCCTTATATGCATCATATAACGAATCAAATATAAGCGCTGAAAGTGGTGCGGAAGCATCTCCTGATGGTGCCGGAATCTTAGTTACAATCTGTTCAAGAACCTCTTCAATATTAATTCCGTTCTTGGCTGATATAAGCGGTGCATCCTGTGCCTCTATTCCTATAACATCCTCAATCTCTTCAATAACTCTTTCGGGTTCTGCACTTGGAAGGTCAATCTTATTAATTACAGGAAATACATCAAGATCATGATCTAATGCAAGATATACATTAGCAAGTGTCTGTGCTTCAATTCCCTGTGCCGCATCTACTACAAGTATAGCACCATCACAGGCTGCAAGTGCTCTTGATACCTCATAATTAAAGTCGACATGTCCCGGAGTATCAATAAGATTGAATATATATTCCTGTCCATCTGATGCCTTATATACAGTTCTTACTGTCTGTGCTTTAATTGTAATTCCTCTTTCTCTCTCAAGATCCATGTTATCAAGAATCTGCTCCTGCATCTCTCTTGATGTGAGAAGTCCGGTTTTTTCAATTATTCTGTCAGCCAGTGTTGACTTACCATGATCAATATGTGCAATAATACAAAAATTTCTTATGTTCTTCTGATTAATTCCTGCCATTAATATAACCCCGCTTGTTTTAAATAATCTTTTATGCCATCTGCTATGGCTTGTGCTGTCTTAGTTTTATCAGTTGTTACTTTCTTTAAATCTGATACATTAGTTATAAAACCCATGTCTATTACTGTGCTTGTACATTTGCTATGAGCGTTAATATAATAATTATCCCTTGCATCTCCAACTGTACCGGTTTTCACTCCACGATTCTTAATTCCAGTACTTTTTTCCATGCTCTTAAGAATAATCCTTGAAAGCTCTGCTGCCTCAACAGGCTTTGTCGTGTGAATATAACTCTCCGCACCGGAAACTGATGTATCTGCATTATATGAATTCATTCTAAGTGACACACATATATATACTTTTGACGAATTACATATCTTTACACGTTCTTCGTCTGTAACATCCCTATCTGATGTTCTTGTCATGACAACCTCAATCCCATCTGATTCAAGCTTTGACTTAATATCAAGAGCCATTTCAAGATTTATATCCTTTTCCTTCCTGCCTGATGACGACACACCCGTATCCTTTCCACCTTTTGATGGATCAAGACAGACTACAGCCTTTGAAGACGCCCCTTTAGATTCAACATTCTTATTATCATTAAGATATCCACTTGTTCGCTCTCGGTTTCTTTGCCAATAACGTTTCCCTCACTTACAGTATCCTTAAAAAAATCATTATACACCATTAAAGTGATAACCAGCAAGCAGACAAGCGTAGCCAGTCCGAATAATTTATCTATTCTAAATGTTTTACGATGTTTCATTATAGTACCCCATTAATATTTCTTGTACTATTGTCCATAAGGAAGGGGTAAATGTCAACAACTTTTAACCATTTCTTTTCTTAACTGACGCATTATTTTCTTTTCAAGCCTTGAAATATATGATTGTGAAATTCCTAACATATCAGCAACCTCTTTCTGTGTCTTTTCTTCTCCATCCTCTGAACTCAAACCAAATCTCAAATCAACTATTATTCTTTCACGCTCCGGAAGCTGGTTTATAGCCTTTTTAAGCATTTTGCACTCAACCTCTGTTTCAATATCCCTATATATAATATCCTCATCCGTTCCAATAATGTCTGACAACAGAAGTTCATTACCATCCCAGTCAACATTAAGCGGTTCATCAATTGACACTTCTGCTTTTATCTTACTGTTTCTTCTAAGATACATAAGAATTTCGTTTTCTATACACCTTGATGCATATGTTGCAAGCTTGATATTTTTATCCTTATCATATGAATTAATTGCTTTGATAAGCCCTATTGTTCCAATTGATATCAAATCCTCTACACCAACCCCTGTATTGTCAAATTTCTTCGCAATATAAACAACAAGCCTTAAATTATGTTCTATCAGGGTGTGCTTTGCTTCAGCATCAGAAGCTGTCCCCAGTGCTTCTATTGCGTTCTGTTCCTCACTTGCCCCAAGTGGTGCCGGCAATATATCTGTCCCACCTATATAATGTACGTCACCCTGCTTTAATAAACAAAAATTCTTTATAGAAGGCATTACCTTAAACTGAAAATGATCCGCCATCGCAACCTTTACTACCATATTTCTATCCATCCTTTTATTTTCTTCAAACTTCCGATTCTTCTACATAATCATGTCCTTCCCCAAAAGGGCATGATAATCCCCATTCTTATTAATCTGCCTAAGAGACATACCTATAGCCGCATGCTCCCTTTTCACAACATTTTCTCCCTCGTATATATGTATATAATCTGCTGTTATGATTTCCATCATCCCACCTGAATTTCCCACACTGTTATATGGAATCAGATGATATCCAAGCTTTTGTAAGTTATCTATGTCACTGAGAATATCGTTGAAATACGTTCTTTCAACCACTGTAACAGGTCTTTTCCCAACATAATCAATAAGGCTGTTGCCTGTATCAATTATTGCGTCCATTTCAAATTCCTGTTCTGCTACGCCAATCACAATGTGTCTTTTCAAACCATCTGTTATCCTGATAGTTTTAAGTGTCTTAAGCACAATGACAACAACTATAACCGTCACAGTAAGAAAGATTACAAGCTCACTGTCAGACAGAATTACATTTCCAATAAAATACCCTGCAAATGTGTACTTTAACCAATGCATTATCCCACCTGCAAAAAGTGCAATAAGAATCATTCCTGCACCTGCTTTCAACAGATTCCTCATATAAAGCTTTAATTGTTTTGATGTTTTCTGCTTAAAGTCTTTAGTACCGGAAAGCATTATCATAGCCATGATTAATGTTACCGGAACATATGTAATAAACTTTTCAAGCAGTGCAAATCTTAGTGGAATACACACACATATGACAGCCCATACAGCTCCTAAAGTGGCAGAAATAATCATTCTGGATATTCTGGCAGAAAATTTAAATATCCAGTCTGTTATAAGCAGCACGCACAGGTTTGCCACAAGGTTTATTCCAAACAGAACATCTGCATATATAACCGTTTCGTACATCACCTCCTTGTTTTGAATCCGTTTCTTTGTTACAAGTGGAATTATATACGACATATCATGCAAAATTTGTCAAAACAACAGAGTGGGCACAAAAAAACACCGCCAGCAAACTGACGGTGTTAAATATACTTATATTAAATTATTACTTCTTATTCTTCTGTAAAAATGTTGGAATTGTGATTCCTCTGTCCTTAACCTGTGGTGTAACAGGTGATGGCTGCTTAAGTCCTGGAAGCGGAGCATCATTTGATACCGAAGATGTTTTTGCTGCTGGCTGTGAATATGTATACTGTGGCTTAACATTAACAGTTGGTCTTGTTGCCTGTGCCATACCTGCAAATCCTGCCATAGCCTTATTAACATTACCGTCCTCAAGACCTGTTGCGATAACAGTAATTGTAGCCTGATCTGTAACGCTCTCATCATACATAGCACCAAAGATAATGTTAGCATTATCTCCTGCAAGTTCCTGAACGTAGCTTGCAGCTTCATTAGCTTCGATAAGACTGATATCACCTGAGATATTGATGATAACATGAGATGCACCCTCAATAGTTGTCTCAAGAAGAGGGCTTGTAACAGCCTGCTTAACTGCTTCGATAGCCTTGTCATCGCCTGTAGCTGTACCGATACCGATATGTGCAACACCCTTGTCCACCATAACAGTCTTAACATCAGCAAAGTCAAGGTTAATAAGACCTGGTACATTGATAAGGTCTGTAATTCCCTGAACAGCCTGCTGTAACACTTCATCAGCCTTCTTTAATGCCTCTGGCATAGTTGTTCTTCTGTCTACTATCTCTAAAAGCTTGTCATTAGGAATAACAATAAGTGTATCTACGTTCTCCTTAAGCTTCTCAATTCCTGATTCAGCATTAGCCATTCTTGTTCTTGCTTCAAACTTGAAAGGCTTAGTAACAACACCTACTGTAAGAATTCCCATATCCTTAGAAATCTTAGCTACTACAGGAGCTGCACCTGTACCAGTTCCGCCACCCATACCACATGTAACGAATACCATATCAGCACCTTTAATTGCCTGTGTAAGTTCTTCAACATTCTCCTCTGCTGCCTTCTCACCAATCTCAGGCTGTGCGCCTGCTCCAAGTCCCTTAGTGAGCTTCTCACCTATCTGGATAGCAGTTGGAGCCTTACATAAAGTGAGTGCCTGACTATCAGTATTAATACCAATAAATTCAACTCCTCCGATATTCTCATCTATCATTCTGTTAACCGCGTTATTTCCCGCTCCACCTACACCAACAACTATAATCTTTGCTGATGACTCCTGGTCATTAGTCATTATCTCTAACAAGGTTGCTGCCTCCTTTAATATCTAAAAATTGCACTACATAATATATTATAATTTTTCGTCTAAAATATCAACCGTTTTTTTACTTTTCACGTTTAAAAATTATAGAACTTTCATCGCCATTATAATCATCAAGATACAGTGTTCCTTTAAGTGTTCCGAATCTGGATGATAACTGCTTTAATTCAAAAAGCCTGTCTGTAAAATCCTTGCTGCTTCCAAGACTTACCTTAACATCGCCCATATAAAGCGTAATATTATAAGAGGCATCAAAATACACTTTGTCCACATCAATATCATACTTATCAAAGCTCTGTATAAGATCAAGAATTGTATTGTATATATCTGCATTTCCCACATCAAGCTTCGTATTGATTACTATTGAATCAAACTTAAGTCCGTCAATCTGCGGAACATTTTCATATAAATCCGTTGAGCTTTCTACTACAATTCCATCTTTATCAAAATACATATTACAGCCCATGTACCTGACATAACCTACTATTGCCTTTTCATATACTGTTACATAAAGCCTGTCCGGCCAGTCCGTCTCAACATCATATTTCTGGATAAATGGTATTTTGGTGTCTTTTTGTCCAAAAATCCTGAAATATAGCAGATTAACATAATCACCACCAAATATATATTTTTTAAGTTCTTCATCCGAATAATGAGTTGAACCCACAAATTCTATTGTATCAGCCTCAAACACCTTATATGTAACACCAAAAAGCATTCCGGCAACAGCTGCAATAACTGCAAATATAATAAGGGCTTTCTTTCTTTTTCTGCCCCGTCTTTTTTTCTGGTTTACACTGTTACTATTCCTACTACCCATTATCTTTCCAACTTAATCTGACTGCTTATATTAAATACAACCCCAAGTTCAAGCAGCAAAAATACTGCCGCTGTACCTCCATAACTTATGAATGGAAGTGATACTCCCGTATTAGGTATTGTATTAGTTACAACTGCTATATTAAGAATTACCTGTATGGCAATATGTGCAAATACTCCTGTTGCAAGCATTGAACCAAACAAATCAGGTGCATTCTGTGCTATATGGTTAATTCTCCATAACATTACAATAAACAGGGCAATCAGGCATAATGCTCCAAAAAGTCCCAGCTCCTCACATATAACAGAGAATATCATATCATTCTGTGATTCCGGGATATATCCAAGCTTCTGAAGACTCTTGCCAAGACCTTTGCCAAAAAGACCTCCTGAGCCTATGGCATATAACGCCTGAACTGTCTGGTATCCCTTATCATCAATATATTTCTCAGGATTAAGCCATACAAGTATACGGTTTAATCTGAATTTTCCAGTCATATTTCCCGACGCTGCCATCTTCTTTATCCATGAGTAAAATGCGCCAAAAGCCACCGCTGCCAGCCCCGTCAGTGCAACATATATTTTATATCCCGGATATGCCACAAATGTCATAACAACGGAAATAAGTGCTACAATAAGTGCGCTGCTCATATTAGAAGACAGCACATAAACAAGCAGTGCCGGTGCAAAACCGGCTATTATACATATCACTATAACAGTCCTGAATTTCTTTATGTTCTGCCCTGCTTTCACTATAAGAAGTGCAGTCATGGCAATCGTTCCAATCTTTACAAGCTCCGCAGGCTGGAATTGTCCCAAACCCGGAATCTTTATCCATCTGGTAGCTCCATTTCTTGTAATTCCAAGAGGAGTCTTTAAAAGGAACATGCAAAGAAGTCCGCCTATATATATTACAACTGCAAGCTTCTTAAGATAATGATAATCTAAAATCTTAGTTTCAACTATCATTAAAGCAAAGCCTATTATAGTAAATATAAGCTGTTTTCTGAAATAAAATTCCGGATCACCCTCTTCAATCTGCGCTGTATATGAGCTTGTGCTGTAAATCATTGTAAGTCCAAAGCCAACTATGAATACAAGCACAAAAAGAAGAGTGTAATCAAAGTAAAATCCATATTGTTTTCTCTTTTTTCTGTTTCTGTTATTTCTTCTATTTCTATTATTCCCCGGCATAAAGCACCGCCTTTTTACAGATTATTGACAAGATCCTTGAATATTCTTCCTCTCTGTTCGTAGTTATCGAACATTCCCCAGCTTGCACATGCAGGAGATAAAAGAACCGCATCTCCACTCACCGCATTTTTAGCACATATATCTACTACCTGTTTCATTGAATCAGCATATTCGATATTATCAAAGCCATATTTCTTACATGTATCAGCAATCTTGGCACTTGTCTGTCCTATAAGCACAAGAAGCTTAACCTTATCCTTAAATGCCTTTACATAAAGGTCGAATTCTGAGCCTTTATCATAACCTCCGCCGATAAGAATTGTAGGTTTAACCATAGCTTCAATAGCCTTAACTGCTGCCTCTGGGTTAGTTCCCTTGGAATCATTATAGTAATCAACACCATTCTTAGTTGCAACATATTCAATTCTGTGTTCAACAGCCTTAAATTTCTTAACCTGTTCTATTATAATATCATCAGGAATTCCGGCAGCCTTAGTCATTGCAATTGCTGCACATACATTTTCATAGTTATGCTTTCCTAAAAGATTCATGTCATGAACATTCAACATGTCATAATCATTAGTTCCATCTGTATACTTAATCATCTCACCATCTACATATGCTCCGACTGATGGCTTTCTTTCACTTGAAAACCACACAACATCAGCCTTACACTCAGGTGCAAAGTCTGTAAGATACTTATCCTCAAGATTAAGCACACATGTATCTGCCTTAGTCTGGTTCTCACTTATTCTTTCCTTGGTCCATGCATAGCATTCCATTGTATGGTGTCTGTTAAGATGGTCAGGTGTAATATTAAGAATTGCAGATACAATCGGATGGAATTCATGTACTGTCTCTAACTGGAAGCTGCTTATCTCAGCAACTGTATATGAATCCTCACTTGTCTTTAACACTTCACCTGTATATGAATTGCCTATATTACCAACAACAAATGTTTTCTCATTATATGCAGCAATTATCTGTCCAACAAGTGCTGTAGTTGTTGTCTTTCCGTTAGTTCCTGTAATTGCAATAACCTTACCCTTATCATAATTATATGCAAGCTCAATCTCGCCCCATACAGGGATACCGGCATTCTTAAATGTAAGCACTATCGGACTGTCAATAGGAACACCCGGACTTATTACAAGCAAATCAATCTTCGGAAGAAGTGACTCATCAAATGCTCCGATGATAATCTCTGCCTTGTTATCTCCTAACTTCTCCTGCACCTTCTGTCTGTCAAGCTTTTCATTGCCATCATACAGTATGTAGTCAGCACCAACTTTATTCAAAAGGTCTACGGCTCCAATACCGCTTATACCTGTTCCCACGACCATTACCGTCTTATTCTTTAAATCCATCGTCGTTTACTTCCTTTCATACAAAATGTATACAAAAATATATTACTATCAATCATCGTTTTTTTCAAGTTGAACTGACCTTTCTATACCAATATACGGCAATATATTTTCATACAGTGTCTTAACAACAGGAGCAGCAATTGTTCCACCATAATATACACCTGTCGGTTCATCAATTAAGCACATCGCTATAACCTGTGGATTATCAGCCGGAGCAAAACCTATGAATGATGAAATATATTTTCCTGAACCTCTTGGCAGCTTCTGTGATGTTGCCGTTTTTCCTCCTATTGAATAGCCGTCAATATATGCTTTCGTTCCTCCGCCTTCTGACACTACACCCTCAAGAATCTTTTTCATCGTTTCACTCGTTTGGGATGATATTGCCTCATCCTGTGTTGAATATGCAAACTCATTTACCACTGAACCATCTGATGAACCTGTGTATAAGCCAAAATGTGGTGTAACAAGTCTTCCACCATTTACAATCGCCGAAACAGCCCTTAACATCTGAACGGGTGTTATCTGGAAAGA
>ENA-OPVV01002109-OPVV01002109.1-human-gut-metagenome-genome-assembly--contig:-NODE-2109-length-12687-cov-2.045915_pt1 | contig 12687 bp, 10 predicted proteins | sample MGYA00241500_ERZ501992 | MGnify/ENA primary metagenome ERZ501992 (study PRJEB25962, sample SAMEA2043052) | human gut metagenome | biome: human gut; feature: human-associated habitat; material: faeces...
TTATAGCGCAACATTAGATGAAAAAATGTCTGAGTTTGATATGTGGGTAACTCCATCTCTTGGCGAAATAAGAGACACCCCTCAATTCAGAACAAATCTTGAGCAACTAAAAAAAGGCTTTGATTATATGGCGGATATAACTGCAAATTTTGCAGACGTTTCACATTGTTCTTCGTCCGCCTTGGCCACAAATGTGTTGACTTATTTGTCAGATAAAGATGATGGCACTGCCAAGGATATACTTGATAGTATATGTAATGTCCTTTTATTGGCTACCGGAAAAACTGATAATAACTTAAAATGTCAATTTCCGCTTATGCTTAGGAATCAAATTGGGATAAGTACATATCCACAGAAAATGAACGGAGGAAGGTGGAAAGATAAAGATATTCCCCGAGCATTTTCTATGACAGACGTCACTAAAACAATAGTACAACTCACTGGCCAAGATGATTATAGAAGAATATTTGTTGAAAGCTATTTCCATTTGATCGTATCAGATGAGGATTATGCAAAACAACTCTGGAGTTTAGGAAATGCGTATGTGTCCCAGAAAGAGGTGGGAACCGCAGACGCACTTATTAGCTCGATAGTAATCTTTCAGTCCAGAGGATCTATTACAGCTACACAAGGTCATATTCCAGAAACTATATTGAGAAGCTACATGGCAGATTGGGGGTTGCGTGCCGGAACTGATTTTAACACGCAGGATGTTGAAGTGGGCGAAATTCTTGGGGATTTGCCTGTAGACAAAAAACTCAAAAAGAGAAAGTATGATTTTATTGTTCCGTTCCAGTCGAGAAAGTCTGGTGCAAAGGTTTTTATACAAAGTCAATTTTATGCCGGTGATTCAGGAAGTGTATCGCACAAAGTTGTCGATCAAACTGATAGTACCAGGGAAGTGACTTTGAAAAAATATCCAGATGCTGTATTTATAGAATATCTTGATGGGGCAGGTTATTTTTCATCTCTAAACGGAGATTTGCGTAAAATGTTGGCAAAGCCAACAACCAAAGACTTTATTCAAATTAGAACAGCACCACTTAAATTGCGTAGAGCATTGCAAGGGATTATGTTCCTTACACCTCTTGAAATTGAACATGCTGTAATCCGAACATCTGGAAAAGAGGATGAGATTTATCAACTTTTAAGAGACGAGGGATATATTGACGAAGAAATCAGACAAGCATTATCTACTTCGGTGACGGAAGATAATATTGTGGCATATGGCGAGCACGGCTATAAGATCAGTCCTGATCGTGTGGAAATTGTTCGTAAATATTGCTTGTTAGATATTATTGCAAATTATGGAGCTCCTGTTTCCATAGGAAATGAGCCTGGATGTTTATTTGTTGCAGGTTTTGAAACATCTTGGGGACTACCCCAAAACGAAACAATTAAAATAGCACAAGAGGTTTTTCCGGGATTAGGAGAACTGTGGTCTAATGTCCAGGATGCGTTTGATGATATTCAGTGGTTAATTAATAAAGGGTTTGTCATTACAAAATAAAGGAGAACATTCATGACAGTATCGGAAAAAATCAAACACGCCCTGGAGATTGATGGAGTTGCTATTCTTCCTCCAATGGATGTGTTTGAGTCTATTGCAGTACTTAAAGATGCAAATATAGCTCTTGACTGCACTATGCTTGACCCTTGGTATAATAAAGGGTATGGTGGAGAATTGCCCACAGATGAGTATGATGACTTCATAACAAGGTTGCTAAATAAGACGGGAGAGATAAGCGATTTAATGTATCTGTGGGGATTCCCTGAAATAATTGGACCGTATGTAAGGTATGCACCGAATGGGTTTTATATGGCTGCATGGTTGACATGGTACTATAAAAATTGCCCATCAGTTATTAGAGGATGGCGATCCAGCCAAAATGCTTGTTTGCAATTTATGCGGAAGGGGCATAAATTGCATCCTGAACATTTTTTAAATGCTGAGCAAAAAGAAAAGTTTGAATCCGGGAAAATGAGATTTGTTCCTGGTCCGCCAAGTGTAATCGAAGCACCGCTGATTATCGGTTTTGTTGGAAAAAATGAAAGAACAGGCCACCCCTCTCAAAAGCCAGAGGCTGTATTTGATAGGCTGCTTTTGATGGCTTGTCAAAAAGGAGACGTCGTGTTTGATCCCATGGCGGGGTCCGGAACAACCGCAGCTTGTGCAAAAAAGCACGGAATGAAAAGTATTGTTTGTGACATGAACGAAGATTATATCCAAATGATTGAGAAAAGAATGGGTGTAAAAAGAATTGAGCTTTAATTTGAAGTTAATTCTAAGTACTAACACACACGATACGGCATATACTACTATGCTGACACCGAGGAACAGTTAGGTCTGCAACGGTATTTTGACGAAAAAGGTTGGAAGATTTTAAGTTGTTGCCGGAGCTAAGTCAGGAGACTTTAATGTTGTATATCTAACAGAAAGGCGATCAGCTACGGCTGGTCGCTTCTTCATAAATAAAGAGAAAAGAGAATGCAGATGAATCAAAAAGAATATATAAATCCTTTTTCTCAAGTATCGGAAATCTATGCGCAAAAACTTGATGACGCTTCGATGTCGGGAGATATTGTGCTACTTGAGCAGTTAGTATGCGAAATTGAAAAAACACTGCCTGACGTTGATGCCGCATCGCAAGCTCGATTGTACTATTCAATTGGTACTGTATACAGCGATGTTGCACAAGCGAAGTCGTTATCGCACGAAAAATCAATAAAGAAACAATTGTACGCTTTTAGAAAAAGTGTAGGCATTATCGAGGATGAGGAATATTCAAAAGAAGAATATGGGCCGTATGTAAACCCCTTCAAGTGCCTCTTGTATACTAATTACGGAAATACGCTTTGTTCTTGTGGGAGAAATATAGAGGCGATAGCACAGTATAAAAAGGCAATAAACATTTATCCATTATTTGGAATGGCAATTGGAAATCTTGGACGAGTATATCAAGACTATGGCGTCATGGACTATGATGATGGACACCAAGATTATTTCCATTATTTTGCATATTCTTTGCTAAAAAAGGCTGTTGAATGCAAAGATCCCAACACTCATAAAGCAGCCAAAGACTGTTTCCTTAGGGCAATGGCTGTATATACTCCTCAATATGTTGAAGGATTTCTGCAAAAGGATTTGGAAATCCCACAGTTTTCTTATGAAAACATTGAGGAAAAAATGTATCGAGAATGGGCTGTAGAAAACAATTTGTTTTTGAATACTCTAAATGACTTACCGGTAGTAGAATTGTGTTTTGCTACTGATGTGTTACAGCTTCCGAATATGATTGTATCTATAGATGCAAAACCCATTTTTCATGGAATGTTTAACCAAATAAAGCAGGAATATGTGTATGCGAGGTATCAGTATTATTTATCTTTGCAATTTCGTGAAGAAGTACATTATGCTGACAAAGATACCCACCTCATCAACTTTGCTGATTTTCCACAGTATGGAATACGTATTGAGCAATTGAAGTCTGCTTTCAAAACTTTATATGGTCTATTCGACAAAATAGCGTATTTTCTCAATTCCTACTTCGAGTTGGGGATACATGAAAGAGATGTTAGCTTTAATCATATATGGTTAACTGGATTTGGAGCAGGAAAGAACCATTATGAATATAAAAATGTTCTTAATCACAAAGAAAACTTTGCATTGGCATCTTTATATTGGATTAGTAGAGATTTTTATGACAAGTTTGAGGACTCTCCCAATCCTCGTCTGAAGCGCATTAGTGATGTTCGTAATGCACTTGAGCATAAATATGTCAAAGTGACTAATGGATGGTTTCCTGCAAGAGTTAATGGTGAAATTGATGATCTTGCTCTATATGTGACTGAAGATGAACTTTCCGCATTAACACTGGAATTAATGCACATTGTACGAGAAGCAATTATTTGCGTATCTTTGTGTGTTCATGTAGAAGAACAGAAAAACAGAGACCAACTTCAAAATAAGTTGATTATGCCTATGCCGTTGATGGAATATGACGACGAATGGAAATTGTAACAAATCAGCCGAGCAGCGTCCCACTGCCCGGCTGATTGCCTTCATTCAGTTGCTGATTTATTCTTCCATAACTTCAAGCATAATCCTGGCGCCCAGCTTAAAGCTATTCTGGAACAGCAGGCACTCTGCCATGGTCTGATATTCACGAACAGCGTCCGTGTACCGAGAGAACAGTTCTTTCTGCTCATCCGTCATGGTAGCCAGAAGCTTTTCTTCATTTCGGGTAATCAGGTGAAGCACTTCCTTGTATTCCTTACAGGCGTTTGTGTCGTATTCGGTCGGTTCGATGTTGCCATACCAAAATTCTTCCAGAAGTCTCATACGGCATCCTCCCCATAGATTAGCTCCTGGAGGATGATTTCCTCTGTCCGATTTCGGATGTTATTCATGGCTCCGACCCATGTCATCTGATCCTGCGCTTTCAGCTGCTCATTGATACCCTCTTTCTCTGCCAGCTGTGTTACAAGCAGATGGAGTTTGTTTCGTGCCTGGGTATCAATATCAGCCAGATAGCTGTGCAATTTTCCGCTGAGAACAAGGTCGGAATAAAGCATAGGACGATGCTCTTTCAGGTATTGCTGGTGCTTCCTGCCCCACATACCAATAGGAGCATCCAGCACTAAGCAGGGGACATAGTAGTTGCCTTGGAGTTCATACCAAAGGCCATTGTACTGATCGAAGATGTATTTTTTCATTATGCTGTCCTCCGTGTGGAAATTTAATTTTGAGGTGATGAGAAGAACAGCAACCAAGTTTCTTTCCTGCGTTGCCCTGGGCAGCAATACGCAAGGCACACATAAGGAGCAAAACCTGTTTTTCGTGCGCTATGTACGAGGATGAAAATTAGAATCTGGTGTGCGGAAAAACCGCAGTATTAAGCCAAAAATCAGGTGGAAAGCGAAGAAATCACCGGGTGTTTGGCAGGGTCAGCACCAAGTCCTTAAAGTTCAGCAAGCGCTGATTTTTCCTACTTCTCAGTACGTCTCACGACGTCGATTTGCAGGAAAATTCGATATTTTTGGAGCTGTGCGTGGTCCTCGAAAGTGTTCTGTTTTGCTTCGTAAGGAGCACGCAAGAAACAAAAGCGGTAAGTGAAAACAAAAGCCTAATGAAGCAGGAGATCGTTCCGCAAGGAACGTATCTCCTGCTTTTTCGTGCTGTGCTCCATCTTCTCTTAAATCCTGTTGATTGCCTCCACAAGTGTTTCAATGTCCAGGTAGGTGTAGACACGTTCGGTGAGCGTCACGGCACCAGAGCGTCCCACAATTTTCTTGATGATAGGTTGGTCTATATGGGCTGCTAGCACAAAGATGCAGGTATGCCGGGGTACAGTGCGGCATCTAGTCACATCCAATCGCTTCTGTTAGGGGTGAAGTAACTATGGTAGTAGTTCCTGTCGTTCATAGACAATCAGCTGAAATGGCAGCGCACCCAATACTTCGGCAGTCTGTCCGATCCTGTGGATGGAGGAGGCAATCTCCCCGCCTTCGTGTTTTTCTGCCCTCCATGCCGCTTAGCTTGTTGATAGAAATATCCTGCCCTCGACACAATCGCAGGATCTCCTCTTTTGCTGCCTCATCAATATTCAAGTGAACAGGAGACGGAACGCAAGTACACCGTCGCTCCCTGACAAAGGCAGTGACACACCGCTTTACTTACGCTTCATCTTGATACTGCTTGGCCGCAGATTGATACCGTCTCATAAATTTATCAGCAAGGTCTTTGGGCTCTAATATTTTCACATTGTGACCATATCGAAAGAAATAGGTTTCCGCCTGAAACCGGGTGCAGGAAAACTCATAGACCAGTGGCTCTGGATTTGCCGTATAACGGGGCCTCAGGTGTAGTATCCGATAATACTGACGCTCTCCTTCCGGAGTAAACTGTACCTTAACCGTTCCTACAGAATGACTATCAGACAGATACTGCACACCGTTTTTCCGTATTTCATTTTCAACGGATTTCTTTTCCTCTTTGCTGACAGCCGCCGCCTGCTTCAAATAGTTCGCATTTTTGATTGACGTCAAGCGGATCGCCCCGGGTGTCCAGGGTCCATCTTTACAGGAGGCATTGATCCCCACCAAATAATGATAGAGTCGCTCCGAATCTTGCCGCACTCCCAGTGGCTTTACATATAAAATATTATTTGCAGTACCGCTTCTCGTCTTGCTCATGCTATACATCGTCAGTTTTAATATTGTCTGATGGGAGATTGCCAGTTGTATTTCGTCCAGGATGCTCTTGAAGTAAATACGTTCTCTCTCCACGCGAGGATATCCTGCGTATTCCTCCAGAACCGCTTTGATATAATCTCCCACACGACCGTCATAGAATACACTTTCCCGCTGGCCCTCTTCAGAGGCGAGATAGTCCAGGTTCTCCTTGTTGATTCGAAAAGAAAACGCTTTTCCCTTTTTAGACCGGTGCTGGAGCTCATCCACCAGGTGTCTCTGGTACTCATCTAGCAGTAGTTGAACCGCATACTCTCGTGCAGCATCGGGCTGCACCGGTGCGAGAGCCTTCTCCAGATCAATTTTGTGGGTCTGGCAAGACAGTGCGATAGAGGAGTGCGCCGTCTCGCGGAAGTGACTGAAAATGTGATTGATGATATTTGAGGACGGTCCGCCGCTCTCCCTTTTTGCAGAGTCCGCCACTTTGAATATGTCACTGTCATTCAAAAGGACAGCATATGCCTGATCACTGAGGTTCAGCCGCTGTTTGTTTTCTATGCGCAGACTAGGGTCATTAAGCCATCTCTGATAGTCAACAAGCAAACCTTGGAATGTCATATGCAGTCCCTCCAAGCAATCCACAATTCCAATGCTGGAACGATATTTATTTAATTATATCATAATTATTACTTTTTTGGAACGCACCAGTAAACAAAACTCCCCCTACCCAGTTCTGCCCGGACCCACTATACTTTATCGTGTCAGCAGGAAGCCGTCGGGATAGCCGATCGGCTGAGAAGGAGGTGTTATCATGTTCGCTCTAATTGTAAGTGCCATCACAGCAGGTGCCACCATCGGCGGGATGGTCGGCGGCGCAGTCGCCACGGTGGCCGGCACGTCAGTCGCAACCGGGACCGCTGTTGGAACCATCGCTGGTGCGGGCGTTGGACTGGCCGCCGGCGTTGCGGAAGCTGAAGATGCACTGATGGAGCGCTGCTGAAGCAGCGCTCCACGGGCAAGAAAGGAGGCAATTCTATGAGCCTTTGTATGATGGTACGGCAGTGTACATACTGCCGCCACACCTATTCCTATAACCCGTCGACAGGAGATCTGGGCCTTACCTGCAAGCACTGCGGGAAGGTGCAACTGCTTCCGATTCCACTCAGGGAACCACAGAGCCGCGTCATCCGGTCGATTTCTGCTAGAAAGCCCAGACCTCTGTGGTAAGTGAGAGGATCGAACAGAGAAGGAGGTAATACTATGTCCATTTACAAGCCTGGCCGCCCCAACAAGTACGACCCCACCACCGGCATCGGTGTGAAGCCTCCTGCTAAACCTGGCGAGTATCGGATGCGGGACAGCAGCGGCTCCATCACCTATGTGGGCGAAACCAACAACCTTGCCCGTAGGACCAGAGAGCACATCCGCAGCGGGAAATTGCCTGTGGGACAGGAGGGCCGAAACACCATCGAGTATAAGGTGGCCGATGGCCGTTCCACTTCCCACACCCGGCGAGAGCACGAGCAGCAATCCATTGCAAAGCACCAGCCGACACTAAATAAGTCCAGAGGCGGCGAAGGGAGGCCTGCAGGGAGATAATTCCTGCAGGCATTCTGTTGTAGAAAGTGATATTGCAGGTTTTCAAATTTTGAGTATAATAAACACATCATCTGTTAATCCACATCGCACTAACGTGTAAAGTTTCACAAAGATTATATAGTTTAAGTTAAGGAGGTCTATATGGAACTTGAGGTATTCTCTGAATTATATCAGAAAATTCAAACAGACCCCTCGATTCTCCTATTGGGGCAGAACTATTTCTTTGCGGAAACGGGTCAAGATCCTGTTTGGGAGCATTTGGCAAAACATGTCTACCCAGAGCTCAATCTCCCTCGGCGCAGGGCTGACTACCCTACTCTTTGGGCAGAGGCCGTAAAAAACAGTTCGGATGCCAACGTTGTAGCAGAGCGCATCACCCAAGCCAGCAAGCTGATACCAAGTTATCCAGCGCTAAAAACTCTTCTGAAATTTCGATGGAGCCTGCTTTACACCTCGTCAGTCGGAGGCGCTGATATTCTGCCCCTGCTGATAGAGCAGGGATGTACCCGGGTTCCTTCAGAGGAGAAAACGGCCAAGCCTAAATACATGGATAAAAGCCGGAAGTGGTGTGTGGAGTTGTGCGGTAGTGCGGAGTCGCCCCCCGTCCTCTCCAACAAACTGGAACAACTCTCATTTCAAAAACAAATCTCGGACCGGCTCTCTTGGATCAGTTCCACATATCTCGAGTACTATGGTGTACTGGTCATAGACGGACTCGACCCAGAGTACGATTGGGTAAACAACGATCTATTCGAGCAGCTAGTCGATCTACCGCCCAAAAGTATATATTGGTTCTCGGCTCCGGAAAAGCTGGACGAGATCGCAACAGCGTTGGTGGAGCGCGGTACTTTGACCGTCGACTGCGACAGTCTTTGTGCCCATATCCTGCGTCATATGCCGGAGCTCATGGAAGAATCCGAGTCGGAAGACCGGGATGATACGGATAATACTCTTTTCACCACACTGACTCTGTTCCAGTACAGCCGCCAAACCCGCACAATACGTATTCGCCGCTCTGCCATCACAGATATCACGGGAGAGAGCCTGTGTCTGATTGACGACGACAGCCTGCAGGGTGGATCCGGCACGGGAGATCGCCCTCGGCAATTCGCCGATTTTTTGATGCAGGAACGTCTGCCCCAGTGGGGACTGTTCGGTCTAAAGGACCCGTTCTATATCCCCCGGGACAAAGACAAGGACCTGGAGAAAGAAGTCAACGCCGCCCTAAACGACAATGGTGATACCCGCAAGCCTGCGGCCCCAGCAACAGCGGCAAGTCAATGACGATTGCCAACCTGGCGCTGCGATATGCGAAAAAACGGCGGCACCCGGTCATCTACATCCGCGGTGAGTTGCTGCATGGCGCGGATAACAGACTCAAAGATTTTATCAGCCACTGGTTCTGCAATACAGAACTCTTTGGCGGCGAGCGACCGGCACGGACCATCGTCTTTTGGGACGGCGGCGGTCTGAAGTGCACGGAACAGGATTACGCTAACCTGCAGCGCGTTCTCTTTAATTGCAACGCTCAGGTGGTTGGCACTCTGTATGCTGCCAGTACCCCGTCTGCGCGGACGGTTCAGCTTCAGCAGACCCTTTCGAAGGCGGAGCTGAAGGAACTACGGAAGATCATCTCCTCGCTGGGCGGGAGCTACCTCGAGCGCTTCGATGCAATCCAGCACAATCAGCATAGCGCCAAGTATGAGCGGTTGAAGAACTCAAGCCTTCTATATCTTTTGCAGACGCTGTTCAAATTTGAGTTTGACAGCGAATACAGGACCCTGCGGGATTTGCTGGAACGACAGTTCAATCAGGAGAAGAACTATGCCGAAACCCAAACCGGCCAGAGTCTGGAGGAGTATGTCGAAGAATTTTTCCAGGCCCAGCGGATGCGGGCCAAGAGTGGTATCGCGTCCTCCTTCCAAGAGCAACTCCAATTGATTCTAGATAAAATGGCCGTGGAGAAACAGGACGAGACCCAAGATGAGGACGAGAAAACCCGGCGTTTGAATATGCTCAAGCATCTCGCCGATTGTATTAAAAAAATTAACAGCTATCTGGCTGTCGCCAGCGAGTTCGGTGTTCAGCTCCCTCTGAGCCTTCTCCTGAAGGTGTTGAAGAGCCAGAATGGCATCTCCTATATTCAGTACGGCGACGAGGCTGGCAAGATCGTTGACATTCTTCGTGCGGACACCCTCGTGGACTTTGTCTATAAGAGTGATTTCTCTTTCGGCGAGACGTACTATGTGAGTTTCCGTAATCCCATTGAGGCAGAGGACTATATCTGCCTGCAGTGTGATCTCAAGCTGAACGATCGCTCCGACAAGCGCAAGGAGTATGAAAAGGCGAAAATGCTGGAGATCATTGCCTTAGCTGAAAATGATGTGGAGCGCTGGCAAACCAACGAGCTTGTAAGACAGTTCGGCCCCAACGGCCACGGCAAGCTCTCCGAGCTGGAGGATACCCAGGCCAGAGCAGACTACCGTGAGTTCGAGGCGTACTGGATGGAGATCGCCCAAACGCTCATCGACAGCTTCCCAGATGAACCTGAATCTGTTATTTTGTACGCCCATCTGACCCGGGAGTTTATCCGCTTGCAAAAAGAAGAGCATCAGGCTTACTATGAAGATGCCTACACCGATGCACGCACACGGCTGATATCTATCCTGAAGAAAATTGACGACCGGCAGCTCATACCCTCGGAAACCCAGTATGACCGGTTGAGCATCGAGCTGTGCGCTAACTACCAGCAGTCCCTCCAGAGCGAGTTCAACATCGTCTCGTACAAGGACATTAAGGCCCGCATCCATCGAACATTCCTGCGAGACAAAAAACGTGGGGGGGCCAGTCGGAATCTCTCCAGCAACTCTATGCTGGACATTCTCCTCAACGCCTACCAGGCGTATCGGGGGGCCGTCCGAAGCGGCCAGCTACCGGACACTGATCTAAGCATCGAGCTGGCCGATATCCTCAGCGACATCACAGATATGCTGAATTTTGATCAACTGGTTTATGAGCGCGGCAATCAGGCGCTTATTAGCAAGATTCAAGGTATCTACAACGAACTGGAGGACGGCTCTCACTTGCTCTCCCAGCTTGAGCGGCAGTTGGAGCGTAAGGGAAGTGACGTATTCCTCTATCTTCAGGCCAGCCTGCTCTGGCAGCGCAAGGTCTCACTCCCGGAGAACACCGGGAGTGATCCAAAGCAGAAACTATTTGCCGCTAACCGCTATGCTGCAATCAGTCACGACTTCCTCTACACCAGAAGCGAGCTCTCCAGAGAGTTCTGGACGCAGGTCCAGGAGGATGCTGGACAGGTCGTCGCGTTTTTCGAGCGGGAGGAAAACCGCGCCAAGATTCAGCGCTCCCGAAGCAGTCGCTGCATCGCCATGCTTATACGTGCGAAGTGGGTACTCAAGACCGGATTGCCTGTGCTGGCCACCAAGCAGCGACCGCCGATGACTAGGGCAGAGTGGGACGAGATCTACGATCTCTGCCAGCAATACATCACCTATTATACTAGTGGAGATCAAAATTGGGAGACCTTCATTCCGGCATACTTCCTCTCTGGCATCTACCAATGGGTCTATGGCGATGTCCGTGAGGCAAAGGAATTCTTCAAAGAGGCGAAGGATCGCTGTGACAATCATGATCGAAGTATCGATCGGTTGATCCTGTGCGCAGAAGGTACGGATAACCCCCGCGAATTCTCTGTTAGAATCCAGCGAAACGAATCAAAGAAATATACCGCAGAAATTCTAGGAGAACAGCGCCCAGCTCAGACCGTGGAAGACCGGGTACTCGGCAGATACGGCATTGGGGTCACGGAAACCGTCTTACGTATGCTTTTCGACGGTGCCCTTCCCAGGGAACAGCAGCAGAAAGCTCCGCACCCCGCCGAGATCCGCTTCAACCTGATTGGGGCCCAGTTGGGTCCAGCCCAAAGCGGAGGGATGAGCCATGACAGATGAGTTGAAGTATCCGCAGATCATGGAGCCGGGCGCGCTGAGAAAGCTGAATGAATATATGATCTCCCGACTAGGTACCCCCCTGTTTTTTTCCGCCCCGAATCACCTGGCCCGACCTAAATCCAGAGAGCCCGCCGGTGCACTTTATGAGGTAATCACCGGCCTGTATGTGATTTACAGAGATTATGGGTTCAAAATGCTCAAGGAATATTTGAATTTTTGCAAAGATGCCGTTCCAGAGGTCGATAGCTCATTTGTGTTTCCGCACTATGGAAGTATGAATCGGCTGCGGGGCGGACTCTGCCACGGTTCATTGCCCCAGGGGATCCATATAGAAACCTTTTTGCGCTCCATGGATTACTATCTTCCTCAGCAGGTGGGTTTGACATCTGAAGCTGTCGCATCCATGTCCGACGAGCAGTGCAAAGCTGTTGTAAACAAGTTATCCGGTTATTCCAACCGGCTAAGCTCATACATCCGGGACTGCGCCGACCGGCTTTCTAAGGATTTGTCGCTGTCGATTCAGTGGCGCGACCGACTGGTTCACAATGTTTTTAACAAGGACAAACCCATGTACTCACGAGGAGAGCACTATTTCGACGAGCGCATTGTCTTGGATCTAGAGAACAAGGTCAAAGGAAATGCGCCGCCGAAGCCTCATCAGTTGGCCGTAAAAAACTGGCTTATTGCTTTGGAACCCAAGTTGCTTCAGGGCTCTATATCGGATTCGAACGAACTATCGGATTCCCTCCTGCTGGCCCTGGCTGCTCTATATACGCCATCTGCTCTGGGTATGGAGCCCAGTTCTGCTGAAAGGCTTTTGGGAGATTTTAGCCAGTATCTCTGATCAGGGAACGGGAAGACCGTATATTTCTGTACTAAAAGTGATTTGTGGGGCTGGCTTACAGTGATGCAAGCCAGCCCCGTT
>ENA-OPVV01002110-OPVV01002110.1-human-gut-metagenome-genome-assembly--contig:-NODE-2110-length-12683-cov-2.182135_pt1 | contig 12683 bp, 9 predicted proteins | sample MGYA00241500_ERZ501992 | MGnify/ENA primary metagenome ERZ501992 (study PRJEB25962, sample SAMEA2043052) | human gut metagenome | biome: human gut; feature: human-associated habitat; material: faeces...
GCACGATACATGGTCTTTAGACTATGTATAGAAGTGCGCCCTTGGGATCAGTTACTTACCAGCTGCATCAAGGTGCTATAATTGTCTACCACGCTGTAAACCACGCTGCCATTGCTGATGGCAGCAAAATGTTTTTTGGCGCATTCGATCTTTGCATTTTCTACGCCGCGTAGCTCCATAGTGTCGAGATTGCCTTTGGTTTCGGCGACAAAGTAGATGTGCTTCACGCTGCCCTCGTTAAAAGCGATCGCCCAGTCAGGGTTGTATTTTCCAACCGGGGTCGAAATATAGAAACTACCGGGCAATTTTACATACACCGCCACTTGGTCACTGACATCCAGCTCTTGTGCAAACCTGCGTTCATTGTCCGAGTCGTAGATCACATGGCTGTACAGGCTGCGGTTGGCCTCCATGGCGTTGACATCCAGTTTGCCGCGCAGTGTAGCCCTGGTAAAAACATCCTGGTCGTAGGCTGCATCCAGCCGGTTATAGGTGATATGCTCGATGATCTGGGTGGCTTTCTCGTCATTAATCAAGCGGGCGGCTTTCAAGATGAACTCCTCCGGGTTGATGCGGAACTGGGAAAAGGTCTGCGGGGCGATTCCCCGCAAAATGGCGGCCACGGTGGCCCGCGTCAGACCGGTTTCCTCCACCAGCTTGCCGACAAGGTCGTACCGCACGCTGCCAAGCGGCGCATACTTGGCGGACTCGCGGTCGCTGCGGGCTTTCTGGAAGCCTTTTCCCTGCTCCAACTGTTCCCGCGATTCCAACCGCGCTGTCTGCTCTCCATATTCCAGGTTGATCTGCACGCGGGTCACATTCAATTTGGAGTCCAGCGCCCGAATGGAGTGGTCGATCAATTCCGGCGTGTCAAACTGAACAGTATAAAAGGACTTGTGGTTGATCCGATTCCATAGGTTTAGAAACTCAGCCTTGTGCAGTTTTTCTTCGTCTACGATGGCTTGCACATTGTTGCTGTGGGCGTTTTCCGGGGCCATGGTATGAGCATCGTATACGCCGGACAAAATCCGCACCACCGAATCTGCATATCCCGACACCTCGCTGGCAACATGAAAGCTCCCGATTTCTTTATCAGCAAAATATTTGTCGGTCAGTTTGCCGCGTTTTACATAATCGTTCTGGATCAGATCTTCGTAGATTGCGTTGGCCAGGTCCTGCGTAACATGGACCTGTTCGCCGTTGGCGTCGACCGCGTGCGGCCTACAAACAGCTGGGTGTCCACCTTCTGCGGGCGGTCTGCCAGCGACTCCGCCAAGCCGGTTTGCAGTGCCTCGGCAAATTTTCCATACTCCAGGTCGGTGATCAGCGTCAGCTTGTTCAGCTCCTGCACGTCTCGGCCCAGGACGCTTTCGTCCATGCGCTCGCCCTGCTGGTTGACACACAGGCGTAGGCCGCGACCGATCTCCTGGCGGCTGCGGATCTCAGACTCGCTCTGAGGTTTCAGTGTGCAAATCTGGAACACGTTGGGATTGTCCCAGCCTTCGCGCAGGGCCGAGTGGGAAAAGATAAACCGCACCGGTTCGTCCAGGCTGAGCAGCCGTTCCTTGTCCTTCATGATCAGGTCGTAGGCATCCACATCATCGGACAGCTGCGTTTTGCGGTCGATCTTTCCTTCCACAAAGCGGGCTTTTTTGCCCTTCTTTTTGTCGATAGAAAAATACCCCTGGTGGGTCTTGTGCACGTCAATGCCGTCCAGATAATGCAGATAGGCGTCATCGCCAAACTGGCGCTGCATCTGGCCCACAACGTTTTCGTACTCCTCCTCGAACATTTTGGCATACTCGCCGTTGCGGCCATCGTCGTTGTCGCCGTCATATAGGCGGTACTTGGATACTTCGTCGATGAAAAACAGTGACAGCACCTTGATGCCCCTGGGATACAATTCCCGCTCCCGCTGGATATGGGTACGGATGGTCTCCCGGATTTGAATCCGGCGCTGCAAGGCTGTCATCTGCTCGTTGCCGCTAATTTGTCCAGCGTAGAGTTTGAGGCCATTGAGGAAGGTGACCGAGTTGTCCCGCCCATCGATGCCGTCCGGCAAAATCACAAAGCGGTCGGCGTATTCGTCCAGCTCGCCGGAGAGGGTGTACAGGTCGTCGCCGCCCTGCACCTTGCGCACCATGGTGCGGGTGCCGGTCTTGCCCTTTATCTCAAAACCCAGGCGGGCCGTGGGGGCCTTGTTCTTGTAAATGTCCACGCCTTCCACATAGACAAAACTATTGGTGGCGGTAGTACCTGTCAGCGTGATGCCCAACGCCGCGATCTTTTTGACAAGATGCTGGTTGTAGGCATCCATAGCGTCCAGGCGGTAAACCATATCATATTTTTCTTTGTGGGTGGCGGAATAGCGCAGCGTGAACAGAGCGTTGAACTTTTTTAGGCTTTCTTTGGTCTGTTTGCCCTCCACGCTCTGTGGTTCATCGATGATCAGGATCGGGTTGGTTTGGGCGATGATGTCGATGGGACGGCGGCTGCGGAAGCTGTCCAGCTTTTTGTCGATGATCTTCTGGTTTTTGCTGGAATTGAACGCCTGCATATTGATGATCATGGCATAGATGCCGCTGTCCGAGGCAAAGTTGTCCACTTCGGTCAGCTTGTCCGAGGAGTAGGTAAAAAAGCGAATCTTCTTGCCGTACTCATCAGAAAAATGCTGCTGGGTCGTTTCCAGCGATTTGGCCACGCCTTCCCGGATGGCCACCGAGGGCACCACTATAATAAATTTGCTCCAGCCGTAGCGGCGATTGAGCTCGTACATGGTTTTGACGTAGGTGTAAGTTTTGCCAGTGCCGGTCTCCATCTCGATGGTCAGGTTGATGCCGGGACCGGCCAAAGCATCGGATGGTTTCAGATTGTTACGGATCTGCACCGCGCGCAGGTTCTCTAAAATCCGGCTGCGGGTCAGCTCCGGCACCAGCGGATGATTGCGGAAGCCCACCTCGCTAAAATCCATGCGCTGCTGCATATTGGTGGTATCGCCCAGATCGATGCGGTAATTGGCGGTACGCAGCGGCTGGTCGTTGAATACATCACAGACCGCAGCTGCAGCCTCTGCCTGGAAGGGCTGATGTTTGAATTTGAGTTTCATCAGATCACCTTCACCTTCGTGTCGGGCGAAAGATTTTTGAAGATCTCCGTCACGTTGATCTTTTCGGCATCGGTGGCAAAGGCGCTGTCGCGGAATACCGCCCGCAGCGGCTGCAGGTTGGCTATGTACTCGACCACGGCGCGGGGAACCGCCTTGTCAAAGCAGGCGGCCAGGGCGCCGTTGTCCACGTTATGTACGGTGCAGCCCGCCACCTGGGTGCTGGTGTGGGACAGATTGATCTCCACGCCCCAATCCAGCAGGCAGGCGTAGAGCAGGTCCAGGTCGGTGCGGTCCTCCTTGATGTTGCTGACCGTCTCGCCCAGCATCAGCTGGGTGACCTCCTCGGGATGATAGTAGACGTTTTTCATATTGCTCTCATCCACACGGAACACGCGGAAGCCGATGTCCAGATTTTGGGTAGTCAGCGGGTTTTCTTCTTTGATTTTCTCACCGGCGCGGCGGATGCGCTCTTTGCCGATTTCGCAAATGTTTTTGTAACCTGCTTTGAAGGCTTCACTGTTTTCGTCGCAGGGTTCGGGGAGCTGTACCATGATGAACTTGCGGTGCCCGCCGTCCTCGGCGTTGAGCTGCATGACCGCGTGGGCAGTGGTGGCGGAGCCGGAGAAGAAGTCGAGAACGATAGAGTCAGTTTTTGTTGCCAAATCCATACAGAATTTTATTAATTCTACCGGCTTGGGAGTGCTAAAAATGGTTGAATTTCCAAATAAGGATTTAATCTCTCGAGTGGCCTCTTGGTTAGATGCCAAAAAGTCGAGCCAAGTATTTGCCAGCTGTCCTTCAGATTTCTTTTCTGACAGAAACAGTTTATATCTTGGCTTTCCATCGCCGTCTCTAGGAAATACCAAGCGATTATCATTCAGTAAGCGATCATAGGTTTCTCGCTTAAAGCGCCATTCTTCGGTTATGGTCTTTCCGCTTGGCGTCATAACACTATATATGGCACCACCCTTGTTTGTACATGGCATGGTTTTGTAAGGTCCGCGAGGGTCATTGTCGGGATTTTTATAATCACGCTCATTGATATGAGCACTAATTTTATTGAGAAGATTTCCGTTACTCTTGGCGTACAAAACGACATACTCGTGTATAGGGGATATATTTTTTGATAAATTTGCTTGGCTATCCCTGCGTTTTCTGACGCATTGTGCAAGAAAGTTTTGCTCACCGAAAACTTCATTACATATTTCACGCAAATTTTCAATTTCGCCATCATCAAGAGAAATGAAAACGACCCCATCCTCCGTTAACAAATTCCTTGCCAACATCAGCCGGGAATACGTCATACTGCACCAATCAGAGTGAAACCTCCCATTGCTCTCGGTGTTCTCGAACAGTCGGTCGCCGTCTTCACTCAACTCTCCACTTTTTTCACTCCACTCTTCTCGGCTCATCCCAAAGTCATCCCGATAAATAAAGTCGTGGCCAGTGTTGTAGGGCGGATCAATGTAAATCATCTTGACCTTGCCCAAGTAGCTCTCCTGCAGGATTTTCAGCACTTCCAGGTTATCGCCCTCGATGTACAGGTTTTCGGTGGCGTCCCAGTTGCGGCTGTCCTCCTTTACCGGGCGCAGCGTCTTGGTGGTGGGGCGGGCGGCTTCGGCTATGGCCTGCTTCTTGCCCACCCAGGTAAACTCATACCGTTCATCGCCTTCCTCCACCACATCCGGGCTCAGCAGTTGCTTGAGCATTTCAAAGTTGACGCCCTTTTTGATGCTGCCATCCTCGCCCCGCATCTCGGTAACAGCCGAGGGGAACAAAGCCCCAATTTTTTCAATATTCTCTGCTGCCATATCCGACGTTTCCATTTTTAGTTTGTCCATGATTTTCACCTCGTATTGTTATGGCAGTGGAACCTCATTTAAGCGTAAATTACTATCCCAGCCAATTTTAGAAAGGGGAACATTCAAAGCACCGGCGACTTCTTTTAGTCTTTGAAAATTCAAATCTGTGCAAAATGCACCAGCAATGATTTTTGTCACGCGAAGTCCATTGGTCGTCATTTGCTGGAGCTCTCCATTCGATACCGTTGAGCTGTCTAAAATGCGATACTCCTCTTCATAACTCCAACACGTATCTTTGCTAAACAGCGGATAGTTAATACGGAGAAGAACCTTTCGGTTCTCGTAGTTATTCAAAACGAGTGATGGGTTAGCACACATCTCATTGCGCATATCATAAAACCGCTGGTATTCCTGACTTAAATCAGGGACTTCATTTTCATAAATTACTGGATAGAAACGTTCTGGTGACTCGACTCTAAACTCTACACAGTATCCCTTATAACCGGCAGCATAATGCGACCACATAAGTTTGTTATAAAGTAGAGCCGAAAAACAGCATACTTCCAGCTCCTGCTGCTTATTAAGATAATATTGTCGTGCATCGTTCTGAGCGCCCTTTAAGGCAATATGTTCAAACTCAAATGGGTCATTCAAACCACTTCGCTTTGAAAACCATATTTCCCCGGATTTTAATTGTTCAAATCGCTTCCGGGCCTCATCGGAGTCATCAGGAATACTAAAATATTTGTATAAGGAGCCGGGAATATAAGCACCAAGGGCACACCGGAAGTGCGGATAATCCGAATTCGAATCAATAAGCTCAAAATACTTATCCTTTGTAAGCGGCATCAACTCCACTCTCCAATCTCTGTATCTCTCTCCTGATCTCCATCTGCTTCGCCAGCTGCTTTTCCTTGCGCATCCGGCTTTTCAGCTGGTCGATCTGCTTTTGCAGCTTCTCCCACGCCTGGGCCTGCTCCACAGCCGCCTGCAAGGTCTCCGCCTTTGGCGCGGCCAGGGCATCGCCGGCAATTTGCCGGACGATGCCCTCATACAGCGCGTCCATATTCAGGCCGGTCAAGTTCAGCGTCAACGCCTCCGGCGTCTGCCAGACGGTGCGGTAGTTCTGCCGCAGCTGGAAGGCACTGCTTCCGCCGCTCTGGCTGGCTTCCTTGTAAGTCACCGAAAGCTGGCATTTCCCGTCCGACCGTTCCAGCACAAACAGCAGATGGTAGGGGATCTGCTTGTCCATCAGGTTCAGCACACGGCTATCCAGCACATCGCCCGCCATGCGGATGCGGAACACCTCGATCTCTTGCACTGTCTGCCCCGGCGCCAGGTTCATCGTCTGCGCCGACAGCTTGTTGGCCCAGGTGATCAGTTTGATTTGCTCGATAAACAGACGTTTGACCTCCGCCGTGACATCCAGATTCTGATAAAACTTCTGCTTGGGGATGCGGCGTTCAAACACCGTGGAAGTAGGAAACGAAAGCATGGTTCATCCCTCCTTGACCACCAGAAAACAGATCAGTTCAAAATCATCCAAACCGGAGATCTGGTTCAGCAGCGCCGTGGTGCCGCCTGCGCGGAACAGGCTGTCCAGGTCGCTGTCCTCCTTGGCATCCACGATGGAGAGCACCGCCTCCTCCAGCAGGTCAGAGTACAGCTGCATCTCTTCACCGCAGCGGGTCTCCTCGTTAAAGGCACGGCACAGCGCCTGAATCGGCTCGGTTTTGCCGTGGCACAGCTGGCGCATGGTCTCCAATGTGCTGCGCGGGGAAAGATGGTCGTAGACGATCTCTCCCTCCTCGGTCAGGTAGACCAGATAATAGGGGTGCAGTCGGTTGCGGTCGTTGATGTTGATCTCGTTGTGCACATTTTTCAGCACGAACACCACGCCCGCCGGAGCGTCCGGCAGAGCCTGTGTCACGGCGCTGATGCCGCCGGGGGTGGTCTCCAGTTCCGGGTGGCGCTTGGCATACTCCATCACTTCCATGCGGAACTCGTTCAGGCCCAGATCGGTGATGGAGACGCCGGTGCCCATCTCCTCCAGGTCCACCACCTCGGTTTGCAACCGCTTGAGCTGCTCTCGCCGGTATTCCAAGTTGCCCTGTTCCTCCGGGCTGAGCAGGTTGTCATCGCCGGTGGAGGTCATGACCAGTGCCTTCATGCGGGTCTCTACCCGGCCTTTCAGATTGATGTAGGAGTCCAGGTCCATGTCCGGCCAGAAATTGATCAGCTGGATCACATCGTTTTTGCTGCCAATACGGTCGATCCGCCCAAACCGCTGCACCAGACGAACCGGGTTCCAGTGAATGTCGTAGTTGATCAGGCAGTCGCAGTCCTGCAGGTTCTGGCCTTCCGAAATGCAGTCGGTGGCGATCAGAAGGTCAATGTCGGGGCCATCCGGCATCAGGGCGGCTTTGTCCTTAGAGCGTGGCGAGAAGCAGGTCAGCACGTTGTTCAAGTCCGCCTTGAATTTGGGGATGGTGGTGCGGCCCTCCACCGATCCGGTGACCAACGCAGTGTTCAAACCGTACTTTTCCCCGGCAAATGCGCTGACATGATCGTAAAGATACTGCGCTGTATCGGAAAATGCCGTGAATATGATGACTTTTTTGTTGCCGGGGTTGATCGGATGCTCGATTTTTTCCGTTATTGTATCCAGCAGCATTCGCAGTTTGCTGTCGTGTGCCGGTGTGATCTGCGATACGGCCTTCAGCAGCATTCGCAACGTATGTTGATCTTCCTCCAGGTCTTTGCGCCAGGTCACATAGTCCATGTCGGCCAGTTCGATCTTGACCTTGCGGCCCACCGTGAACAGATCGGATTCCTGGTCATCGGCATCCAGGTCGGCCACACCGCTCAGGTCGTTCAGCTCCAGTGTGGCGGTTGGATCATAATGCGCGATGGTGTCAAGTGTCTGCGCGATCAGCTGTTCGATTCGTCCCAGCGTCAGCTGGAAGGAATGAAGGGAGCTTTCCAGACGCTTTAGCAGATTGATGCTCATCAGTCGGCGGATGCCCTGCTCGCGGCCCGCCTGGGTCAGGTGGTTTTTGCCCTCATGGTTCAGTTTGGCGTATTTCTCCAGCTTGCTTGGTAGAATGTAGTTGGTTGGGGTGTAGATACTTAAAGTCAGGCTGAGCAGGTCATCATAGATCTCGCTGTAGGAGATGGCGCCGGGCAGGTCGGTCAGCGGCGGCCGTTTGGAAATGGGCGGCAGCCGGGTCGGGAATTTGCCGATTTCGCTGACATCATAGTATTTTTCAATGTGGCGGCGGGACCGGGCAATGGTTACGGCGTCCAGAATTTGGAAAAATTCAAAATCCAGCATCTGCATCAGCTGGTCGGTGGTGCGGCTGGCGACGTCCAGCTTGCTCCACTCGTTGAACACCTTCTGCGCGTTGCGGAAAACCTCCTCCACGCTGCGGCTGATGTCCAGTTTGCCCTGCCATTCGCTGCTATCGCCCTCGTAGGCCAGTGCCAGCTGGTTACGCAGATCGTAAAAGCGGTTGTTCACCGGCGTGGCCGACAGCATCAGCACACGTGTGCGCGCACCGGGGCGGATGACTTTGTTCATCAGGCGGGTGTAACGGTTTTCTTTTCCCTCATTGTCCACATCCCCGCCATTGCGGAAATTGTGGGATTCATCGATCACGACCAGGTCGTAGGCGCTCCAGTTCAGTTTACTCAGGTCGATCTCGCCGGAAAATCCTTTGTCCCGGCTTAGATCCGTGTGGTAGAGTACGTCATAGCGCAGGCGATCCCCGGCGATGGGATTGTTGACATAGTTGGCCTTATAGGTCATCCAGTTGTCGCTGAGCTTTTTAGGGCAAAGAACTAACACCCGCAGGTTGCGGTTCTCATAGTATTTGATGACGGCCAGAGCGGTGAAGGTTTTGCCCAAGCCGACGCTGTCCGCCAGGATACAGCCGTTATATTGTTCCAGCTTGCTGATAATGGCAATCACAGCGTCTTTCTGGAAGGTGTACAGTTTGTTCCAGACCTGGCTTTCCTTGAAGCCGTTGGCTTCGCTGGGCAGATCGTCCTCATTGACCTGCTCCAAAAAGCTGCCAAAAATGTTGTAAAGTGCATAAAAGTAGAGGAATTCGGGGCTATTCTCTTGGTAGGCGGTGGTGATGCTCTCCAGGACTTTGTCTGTGACGTCTTTCAGGTGGCTTTGGTCGTTCCACAGCTGGTCGAACAGTTCCAGGTAAGCTTTACTTTCTGGCGCATCCACGCGGTTGATCATGCTGAACATACGGCCGCCACGGTCACAGCCCAGGTCCTCGCGGGTAAAACCATTCACTGGTGCATACGCTACAGGAGAATCGGAATCTACAGTCAAAAAGCCTGTCATTCCCTCCATGGTCTTATTGGACTTGAAGCGGGCTTTTTCCCGGATCCAATGCGCACATTCCTGCGAGATTGCGCGCTGGCGGAATTCGCTGCGGAGCTTAATCTCGAACTCACTGCCATGTAGTGTGCGCTCGCGGTTCAGCCGAGGAATATAAAATTCCCGCTGGGCTTTCTTTGGCTTCTCGTCCAAAAAGGCGGGAGAAGTGAAGATAAAGCGCAGCTCGTCCAGGTTTTCAAGCTGTGCTTTCAGTTCTTCAAATGCATAGACAGAAAAACAGGCAGCGGCCATAGAGACCCTGCTGCGTTTTTTTATCGTTACACGCAGGTCATCAGCCAGCTTCTCGGTAGTGTTGTTGATGATTTTCATGGGCATCCTTCTTTTCCAAAAAGTGTACCTTTTCGTTACTATCGGTGAAAGCTCGTACCGTTCTTGAATTAGCGAAATCGTTCACAATTCCGTGCTGGAAATCCGCATGAATCCGTGGTAAAATAAAAAAGATTATAAAAACACCGATTTTACAGGAAGGTACACCTTTCTGTAAAATCGGGTGCTTACAACAATTTGGCCTTTTCGTAAATTTCTGCCCGGTAGCGGAATGTGGACAGCGGCATCCCACATTCCTTTGCCGCTGCCGTTCCTGTAATTTTCCCGGCTTTCCAGTTTTGATAGGCGCTGTGAAAACCAGCGGGCAACGGTTTCGGCGGTCTGCCAAAGCGGACGCCCCTTGCCTTTGCTGCGGCAATACCCTCGGCCTGCCGCTGGCGGATGTTGGTGCGCTCATTTTCCGCCACAAAGGAAAGTACCTGCAACACGATGTCGCTGAGAAAGGTGCCCATCAGATCTTTGCCCCGGCGGGTATCCAGCAGCGGCATATCCAGCACTACGATGTCGATGCCTTTCTCTTTCGTCAATATCCGCCACTGCTCCAAAATCTCCCCATAGTTCCTGCCCAGACGGTCGATGCTCTTGATGTAGAGCAGATCGTCCTTTTTCATTTTTCGCAGCAGGCGTTTGTATTGGGGTCGGTCAAAATCCTTGCCGGACTGCTTGTCCATGTAAATGTTTTTTTCCGGGACAGCAAGCTCCTGCAAAGCGATGCGCTGCCGGTCCTCGTTCTGGTCCTTGCTGCTAACCCGGATATATCCGTAAATAGTTCCCGCGATTTATCTCACCTCCCGGCGCTTTTGCCAAACAATGTCGTACCCCAGCACATCGGCCAGCTCCACAGCCTCGACGTAGCGCAGGCTGCCGCGTTTCAGCTTGTCTGACAAGTTGGGAACGCTGCTGCTCCAACCGTATTCGTCGGCCAGAATTTCCACAGCTTCGCTCATGGTCATGCCAGCCCGGATAATATAGGACTTGATTTCGTTTCGGTAAATCTCTTTGTTTCTCATGGCTTATGCCCTCCTTTTTTCGTTTGCTTGGCAGTGAAGCCGGTGCGCTGGTACGTGTATCGAGTTCATCATTAGGCAAATGATGATGGTTTGCGAATAACTGTTTTCTCCGCTCTTTGTGAAGCCCTGCTCACACAGGGCAAGGTTCAGCTTCACCGTTTCGCGTGGATTTTCGCGGGTTGGAATAATCACACGCCAGACAGCGTACCCTCTTCGCTATCCGGTGTATCGTGCTTTAATGGCGTTATCAATATGAAAACGCCGGATTTTTCGCTGTTTTCACTTCCTTTGAAAATATCGCTGTATTTTTGCCGCTCTTTCCGAATGCCGTTCCTGCCCCTGGCTTTTCAGCGGCGTATTCCGGCATTGGCACGCTCTCCCGTGCTTTCAAACACATGGGGTCATGGCGCTGCTTCCCCTGCCGGGGGTATCCCATTCGGACGGTCATGTAATTTTCAAGGTGCTGTTGCCTCCCGACAAGTACAGTTTAACGAAAAATCGGGCCTGTTCCCGTATATCCAAGAGGTTGGAAAAAGGGTGCGAAAAGCGGAAATTTCCACGCTTATAGAAATCTGTGCTATAATGGGAAGCAGAACGAGAGGGGGCGCGGATATGAATATCAAACTGACGATCCCGGAGCGGCTTAAAGATTTGCGGACAGAGCGCAACCTGATACTGGAACAGCTTTCCGAGGCAACAGGCATTTCCCGCGCCGCCCTCGGCAAATATGAGGCGGACGATTTCAAGGACATCAGCCCGTTCAGCATCGCGGCGCTGGCAAAGTTTTATGGGGTATCCGCCGATTACTTGATGGGATTGACAGAAAGAAAAAATCACCCAAACACAGAGCTGGATGCTCTGCATTTGGGTGACGATGCGATTGAAGTATTGAAGGCGGGGCAATTCAATCACCGGCTGCTGTCGGAGCTGATTTGCCACAAAGATTTTCAGCGGTTGATGCTGGATGCAGAAATTTATGTTGACCGTATCGCGGATATGCGGATCAACGACATGAACACTGTGCTGGAGGCCGTGCGTCAAATGGTGCTGTCCAAGCGAGAGGATAGTGCCAACGATCTCTATCTCCGCACGCTGGAATTGGCGCAGGTGCCGGAGGAAGAATACTTCAGCCATGTGGTTTCGGATGACCTGAACGAAATACTCCGCGATATTCGGGAAGCCCACAAGACCGACAGCACAACGGCAGACGAGCCGTCCGCCGCAGCACAAGTACAGCAGCAGTTACAGACTGCCATGAACTTTGAAGGCAGCAGCGACGAAAAGAAGGCGCGGGCACTCTTGGCCACACTCGGCATTGACTACGATGCCATCACCAAAGAGCAGTTTGTCAATCTGATTGAGGTGCTGCGGCTGTCCAAGCACATGAAAAACCCCATAAATCGGCGCGGCAAAAGCAACATGACACACGGAAAAGGGAAAAGGAAGCGTAAATAGGCAAGAAAATACGCCGTATCCAGCAAAATCTGCTGAATACGGCGTATTTATTCGTTACCCAATCCTGCCTGACAGATGCCATAATTGTAATTCTTTCAAATTACTTTCTTATGAGCACCCACAGAATCTGCGGGGGCGTTTTGTCGTTGTGGTTCAGGAGACCCGCTGCCCGGTCATGGTCTGGGTGACGATGCTCTCCATCATGTCGGCGGTCAGCTGACCGGTCACATAGCCGAAGACGTTGCCCTCGGTGTCGATCATGAAGGTGGTCGGGAAGGCGGAAATGCCGTAGGCGCTGAGCACATCGCCGGTGGTGTCCATGACCACCGGGAAGGTGTAGCCGTTGTCCGACAGGAATCCGCTGACCTCGTCGATGCTGCCGTCCACGGCGCGGGGATTTTCGGCGCTGCTGGGGTTGGCGACGCCCAGCACGATCAGGTCCTCGCCGTTGCTGCCGTAAGACTCATAGAGCGACTGGATCTCGGGCATCTCGCTCTGGCAGGGGCCGCACCAGGTGGCCCAGAAGTTGAGGAACACGATCTTGCCCTGGTAGTCGGAGAGAGTGT